>WNGM01000198.1_pt1 | contig 47013 bp, 47 predicted proteins | sample 5400571 | NCBI WGS metagenome assembly WNGM01 (sample SAMN13153378, study PRJNA577476) | soil metagenome | isolation source: 100 cm soil or saprolite under Garry oak tree replicate 2 | place: USA:California | collected 2016-06-15 | reverse complement strand
CAATGAGGACCGCGATGTGAGGGTCCTTGAAGCCGCTCGCCGCGCCGCTCACGGTGCTGACCACGGCAAGAGTGCTCACCAATCCGTCTTGCGCCCCGAAGATCGCTTCGCGCATGTCGCCGAGGAGGCTCGCCCTCCGGCGCTCCTTGTCGAGACGAACCCCTATGCTAGCGCGATCAAACATCTGTGCCCCCTAGCTCAGTCGGCGCCGCAGCGTCGGCCATCTGCTGCCCCCTGAGGCTCTACGAGCGCGTGCTCCTCATGTAAGGCTTTCGGCGAGCTTGTCCGAGGACTCCGCACGCGCTCCTGGAAGGGTTGTCTCCAAAGGTCTGATGATGGATGAACGCCAAGTCATACACGTGTATGGACGGTTTCCGCCGGAGATGGCGGCATCGTGACCTGAACATCAATCCTTGAGAACGAGGACGGAAGACATAAGAAAGCGTCGCCGCCATCGCCCGGCCCCCAGGTGGGAAAATGAAACAGGTGATGGAGCCCCAGAACCGCCCCCAGCGGCGCTCGCCGCTGGCGATGAAGTGCACCGTCAATCGCGCGAATCTGAAGCCGAATGCGGGCACATCCGTGTACATAGCCGTGGACCTGACCCCATCCGCCGCGGTCATCGCGGGGCGCGTCCGAAGCATCTCCCTCGCGATTGATTCGAGCGGGTCAATGGACGGCGAGAAGATTGAGCAGGCGAAGGCCGCGGCGCTCGCTCTCATCAAACAGCTTCGGCCGACCGACCAGATCGCGATCGTGTCATTCTCGGACGCCGTCACGGTCCAGCTGCCCATGACGCAAGTCGGGAACTCCCGAGAGGTCGCGGCGGCCGTGAAGGCCATCTCGGTCAGCGGCCTCACCGCGATGTACGACGGGCTGGATTCCGCCTTCAACCAGGCGCGCCAGGCCTCTAAGGAACCCGGGACCGTGAATCGGATCCTGCTCCTGACCGACGGCAATCCCACCGTCGGCAAGACGATCGGCTCGGAGTTCGTGAGCCTCGCACAGCGGATTCGCGAATCCGGCATCACGATCACCGCGATGGGCATTGGAACGGACTACAACGAGCAACTGCTCGAGAAGATTGCCGAGTCCGGCGGAGGGCTGTGGCACCACATCGTGGATGCGAGAGCCAACCTCCCCCAGATCTTCCAGGACCAGGCCGCTCAGATGGCGGGCACCGTCGTTTCGAATCCCGAGTTGAAGGTCTCGATCATGCCCGGGTCGGAGCTGGCCGATGCGTATACCGTCAAGCCGGTCCTGAACCGACTGCCTCGACCGCGCTTCGACGGAGCCGCCTTCACGGTCCCCCTACGAGACCTGATCGCGGGTGAAGAGCAGACGCTCGTGTTCCGGATTGGTGTCCCGGCCAGACCCGCGGGGAAGGCGACGCTGATTCGCTTCTCCTTGGTCGAGGTGACGCAAGACGTCAACGTGAGTTTCACCGACGACCCGAGGCTGTCCAACGTCGAGACAAACCCGTACCCACGCACCCTGCTGAGCTCGGCGGAGGCCACCGTCCTCATGCAGCGGGCGGTGCAGTCGAGGGATGCGACGGCGCTCCAGAAGGCGGAGACCATCATGCGTAGTATGGCGACGGATGCCGGTGCGGCGACCGCGATTCGTGCGAATCCCACTCTGAGCGACGTCGCGACGACGATGCGGGACGCCCAGGCGACCGTGGCACGGAGCGGGCTCCAGCTAACTGAGGCGGCCAAGAAGGACTTCCTGCAGGCGACGACGATCATCGGAAAGAAGAAACCGAAGCGGTGATGAACGTGACCAAGTGTTCGGCGTGCGATGGCGAGAACAGGGAAGGCGCGCGGTTCTGCGACACCTGCGGCGCGAAGATCGAGCCCGAAGCCGAAACGTCGGAACTGAAGCTCGTTGCGATGCCTGCCGAGGACGAAGCCTCGGTCGCTCCGACGAACGAGGACGCGGGCGCCGTCGATTCGATGTTCGGCCCGGATGCCGGCGAGCCCGAAACCGCGGGTGAACCGGAGCCCCCCGCCGCCGACGTGCCGGAACCGGAGGGCGAAGGCTCTTCCGATCTGGGGGACGTCGAGGACGAGGGCCCGGCCGAGGCGACGGAGCCCGAGGAAGAGCTCCCGGCCGCGCTGCCCAAGGCGGGCTACCTGGTCTTCCCCGACAACACGGAGCAACCGATTCCCCCGTCCCAGTGGTTGATCGGCCGCACGGACTTGGCGAAATTCCTCCCTAACCCGAAACAAGCGAACGAGATTTCGCGTGGGCATCTCACGGTCTTCCAGGAAGGCGATCGGTTCTTCGTCGAAGATGGCACGACCATGGTGCAACGGAAACCCAGCACGAACAAGACGTGGTTGGTCCGAGGCGCCTCCCGCATCCTCGTCACGGGGACGGGTCGCACCGAGCTCCAGAACGACGATGAGATCGACGTCGCGGAACTGGTGACGCTGCAGTTCGTGGTGAGATAGGGCCTGCGAACGGTATGACCCTCCCCCTTCCCTGCACCTTGAAAGGTCGGAAGGGCCGCTACGAAGTCGTCAGCAAGATGACGGAAGGAGGGATGTCGACCATTTATCTCGGCAAGTCCAACCGCGGTCAGGCCGTCGTCGTGAAAGAGGCCAGCGGCGTGGATCTTGCCCAGTCCGAGGAACGGCTTCGGATCGAAGCCGAGATCCTGAGGACCCTCAAGTCCCCGGGTCATCCACGGGTCGTCCGATATGTGGACGAAGGCGCCAACCTCGGACCGTTCTGCCTCGTCGAGGAACAACTCGAGGGCGAGACGCTGGCGGAGTTGTACAAGGACAAGCCGGCCGACGCGGCGACGGCCACTCGACACATCCTCCAGCTCCTCGAGGCGCTGTCGTACCTTCACGCGCGGAACGTGATCCACCGGGATGTGAAGCCCAAGAACATCATTCTCGACGCCCGCCGAGAGGTCGTCCTCCTCGACTTCGGGGCGGCGAAGAAGGAGTTCCACCAGTTCACCGGGTCCGGAACCGTCATCTACACACCGGGTTGGGGGGCCCCGGAGCAGAACCTGGGGGAGGCGACGCCGGCGAGCGATCTGTACAGCGTGGGCGCGGTCCTCTTCTTCCTCCTCACCGCCAAAGACCCCCAGGCTTCGATGAAGCAACTCGCGGCCGGTAAATCCGAACTCTTCCGATCCCCCCGCGACCTCGAGCCCGGCGTCCCCCAGGAGCTTTCGGATGTCGTGACGAGGGCCATGTCGTTCGACCCGAAGGAACGGTTCCCGACAGCCCAGGACATGGCGCAGGCGATGTCCGGCGGATCGGGGGAATCGCTCGAGTTTCCGCACCTCGTCGTGCTGGGAAAGAAGTGCAAGGTCAAGCGCGAGATGGAGATCGGCCGGGACCACAAGTCCTGCGACCAAAGTTGTACGAAGAGAGGCTTCGGGCACCCTCCCGAGATCGGCATCCTCGATGCGGAACGGTACCTGTCGAAGCATCACGCCCGAATTCTCAAGGATGGGAAAGGGCGCTGCTGGATTGAGGACCTCGGCAGCTTGAACGGCACGGCGATGTCCCACGACGGGGGGAGAACCTATCGACAGATCCCGGGATTCAAACGCGAGAAGCTGACCGACGGGGATGTCGTCGCCCTCGTGTACAAGCCGGGGCGCGGGCCGTACATGACGATCGCATTCAAAGGTGGCCGACGACGCGGGGGCCGGTGACGTTGACGCGAAACGCGAATGGGAAAGAAGTGTCTGCCAGGATGTCCGATACGATCATTCGCTCCCCCCGGGGGGAAGTCGGGTTTGCCTCGAACGTGGGGAGGGTCCGACCGGTCGATGAAGACAGCATCCTCGCCGTCGAGCTGCGGATGGCGTTCCTGTCCGAACCCCGAACCCGGCTGCTCCTGATGGTCGCGGACGGGATGGGAGGACACAATCGCGGGGAGGTGGCGAGCCGGATTGCGATCCAGACCGTCGCACGCTCGCTCCTCCCGCTCTTGACGAGCGAGGAAGACATCCCGCGAGCCACGTACTACCGGGTTCTCGGAGCCGCCGTGGCCCGCGCGAATCAGGCGATTTTCCTGGAAGCGGACCGGCATCCGGAGTATGAGGGGATGGGCACGACCTTGAGCCTTGCTGTCGCCGATGGTCGGAGCCTTCATGTCGCGAATGCGGGTGACTCCCGCGTCTACATCGTCAATGAGCGAGAGATTTTCCAGGTGACGCGGGACCACTCCCTTGTTCAGGAGATGGTCGATCGGGGGGAGCTCCTGCCCGAGGAAGCGAAGCACCACCCCCGGAAGAACGTCATTACGATGGCCCTCGGAGTCTTCGCGGAGGTGACGCCGGACATCGGATGCCTGACCATGGAGCCCGGTGACAGCGTCCTCCTGTGCTGCGATGGCCTCATCAATCACGTGGAAGACGAAGACATCCATCGCGTCGTGGTCGAAACGAGCGATCCCCAAAGGGCCTGCGAGATCCTTGTCGGTTTGGCGAACAGGGGAGGCGGGACGGACAACATCTCGGTCATCATCGCCCGCGCTCCGCCTGTTTCCACAACGTGAGAAGATGTTCGACGCGCGGAGTATCCAACGAGCGGACCTCTCGATGAGGAAGGGAGAACGCAACAAGGAGCCGGACCCGTGAAACGCAGCTACTTCCTCGTCGCAATCGCCAGCCTCCAAATCATCCTCGGATCAATCACCCTGATTGGCGCGGCCCAGCCGGTACAGATGACCCAAAATGTCGTCGTCCTTCAAGGGAACTACTACGTCTTCGAATTTGGCATCTTGGGGACGGGGCGGTTGAGTGGGAATCTCTCCGAACTTCAGGGCGTTTCGTTCGACCTATTCGTGTTCGATGACGCCGGCTACGCCTCGTTCCGTGATGGCTCCAACTCGGTGGCGCCTCTCTTCGAACAGAGCGGGACCAGAATCCTGTTCGCCATGAATCTTACTGGCTCGGGTCAGTATCACGTCGTCGCTGTCGACGTCCCCCAACGGCGCGAACTCCAAATCCAGCTTGACCTCGTGGTTGTGGGGTTGAAGACCGGGGAAACGATTGTTGCACTCATCGTACTCGTCGGCGGGCTGGCCTTGGTGGGGGCCACGCTCATGCTGAGCGTTTGGTCATGGCGGCGCACCCGTTCGGCTCCGGCTCCGACTCCCGCTCCCGGCCCGGACGCGGCAGCGGATCCGTTCCCCGATCCCCCTCTGGATCCTCTTCCTGATCCATTGCCCGACCCGCAGGAAGCCGCGCAGGACCCGCCCAACGACAATACGCGAATCTACTGAGCCGTCACGGGAGACGGGTGGAGCTCAGCGGGAAAGGTGGGGGAGGCCGGAGCCTCGAACTCCGACCATTCCCCCTGGGTTCTCGAACAATCACGCGGCGAGAGTCCCGATGCTCGCGGACTTCGCCGACCCGCTCGAGCGCCGGGAATTTGTTCGGGACGCACCGGATCGACCAGCCGGGTCCGTCCGGCTTCCCGCCGTCCCGATACGCGAGGACTTCCGGTGGCGTCATGGTCTCGTGGCCCTCGCAGAACGGGCAGCGCTCCTTCGACATCGCATCCTTCGAGTTCCGGAAGGCCCCGGGCCATTGGGAACGGGCGGCAGAGAACACGACCCAGGTCGGTGTCGCGTAGTCTTTGCGGATCTCAGGCATTCGCGTCTCGGCGATACGCGCGCTCGACCGTATAGAGGATTGTGCAGCGCGGGGCCGGCTCGTCTCCGAAAACGTAATGGGGGGTGGACCCCTTTCAGGGCAGCGTCAGGGAGGAGGACGGTTTTATGACATCATCAGCGGCAGGTGGAACGGAAGGCTCGGGCGCAGGCACGTATGTGCCGCCGCGCTCGATGGGGAAGATGATCGCGATCATGGTCGCGCTGCTCATCGTGACGAACGTCATCACGGGCGTCGCGGTCTACTATGTCGCCCAACCAGCCGCAGGAGTCGGCACGGTCCAAGTGATTGGCCCGTGGGCGGGAGTCGAGTGGTCGAAGTTCAAGCCGGTCCTGGACAAGTTCCACAACGACACCGGGATCCCGTATCAGTACACGACCTCACGTCAGGAGGACCTGTCGCCGACGCTGCCCATCAGCTTCCAAGCGGGGCAGTCTCCGGCCGACCTGATCTTCATGCCGAGCGCGACGATCAAGCAGTACGCGACGAGGAACTGGGTCACGGAGTTGACGGGAACCCTCAGCCCCTCTTCGTATCAACCCGGCGCGCTCGATCCGCTGACGGTGAGCGGCAAAATCTGGGGCGGCGCCTACACGGGCAAAGTCAAGCCCGGTTTCTGGTACAACACCTCCTACTTCACGGCCCACAGCCTCCAGAAACCGACCACCTGGCAAGGCTTCTGGTCGCTCCTTTCGGACATCAAGAACATCTCGGGCGGCGCCCCGGCCATCCTGAGCGGGGACACCGACGGCTGGCCCCTCTCCGACGCGACGGAGGCATTCATCGAGACGTACGGGGGCGCGAACATGCACAAGGCGCTTGCGAACCGAACCCTGTCTTGGACCGACCCGAGCGTCGAAGCCGTCTTCCAGAAGTACCTCGTGCCGACCCTGCAAAACGGTTTCTGGACTCAGCCGCTGAAGTGGAACGATCCGGCGGTCATCAACCAATGGTGGAGCGGCACGACGCCCCTGTACTTCATGGGGAGCTGGATCACCGGGATGGTCCCGAATCCGGCCAATATCGACGTGTTCTCGTTGCCGGGCGGAGGCTCAAACCAAGGGATGGTCTTCGCGGCGGACTACTTCTTCGTCCCGCGGTACGCGGCCCACACCGACCTTGGAAAGCGTCTCGCCACGTTCCTTGGTTCGGCAGCCGCGCAGACGGTCCAAGTGCAGGTGGGCGGTCATATCGCGACCGCGGCGGGTGTTCCCTCCTCGGCCTATCCGGCGCTGGACCAGAAGATCGCCACCCTGTTGACCGGGAAGGTGGTCCTCACGGACCTGGACGACACGATCGGGAATCCGTTCCAGGGCACTTTCTGGAGCCAGCTCCAGAGCCTCTGGGCAAATCCGGCCCAGTGGCAGGCGAGGCTCACCGCGATCCAGGCGGCCGCCGCAGCGCAGCCATGAATGGCCAGGGAGGCGGGCTGTCCCGCCTCATCCCCCTTTTTCGAGGGAAAGCGTCAATCCGGCGGTGGCTTCTGTCCCAAGCGAAATTTCTCTCGTTCTTCCTCCCCGCCGCGATCATGCTCCTGGTGCTGGTCATCTACCCGGTTGTCGCGACTCTCGCTCTGAGCTTTCTGACTCCCGGCGGCGCCTATGCCGGTCTCCACAACTATCAGTCCGTCGTCGGTTCCCCCGATACATTCAACCCAACGTGCTTCGAGCAAGGTCCTCCGTGCGGATCGCTGATAAACAATCTGATCTGGACGGGCCTTCACCTCCCACTCACCTTGTTCATGGGCCTCTTCCTCGCCGTCCTCCTTCAGAACATCCGGGGCGCCTCGGTGGTCAAGTCGCTCGTCTTCCTCGGGATGGTCACGCCTCTGATCGTGATCGGCGTCGTCCTCCGATTCATTCTCGAAGCGCCGATCGGACTGATTCCCGCCTTCTTCGGATGGCTCGGGGTCAGGTCTCTCGCCGGGAACTGGCTCGTCACCCCGAGCACCCTTCTGCTAGGCCTAATCTTTGGAACCGTTTGGTCCTGGACTGGCTTCAGTATGATCGTGTATTCGGCCGGCCTCACCACGATCCCGAAGGACTACTTCGAGGCGGCTCGAGTGGACGGCGCGACGGAGTGGCAGGCATTTCGCAAGATTACGTGGCCCCTGCTGCGGCCGATCACCCTCGTCATCGTCACGATGACGGTCCTCTGGGAGCTCAAGCTCTTCGACATCGTCATCGGGGCCACGAATTCGCAAGGCGGCGTCGGAGGGGCGGCCGACGTCCTCGCGCTGCAGATGTATCGGTACTTCTTCATCATCGATTACAACTCCGCGGCAGTGGTCGCGACACTCTTGACGATCTTCACCCTCGTTGTTGCGCTCGGGTTGTTCCGAAGGCTCCTGAACGTCCCTAGCCGGCGGAAGCGCGCGCGGCCCGCTCGCGCCGCGCGGACGGCTGAGCCGGCGCCGATCGGATCGGAGGAGAAGCCCACGGCGGCCACGAAGGGGGTCACGTGAGCACGCCCGCCGCCGAGGGACTCCCCGCGCCCGGGACGTTGCGCCGGCGGCTCCGGATTCGTCCGCGGACCGTCGTGGTTCATGTCGTCGCATGGGCAATCGGGCTCGCCTGGGCGTTGCCGTTCTTCGGCGTGGCGATGGTGGCCTTCCGCCCGCTAGGTCAGACGAGTCTCGGCTGGTGGCATCTGTCTCCCTTCACCGTCACCTTCGAGAACTTCATCGCAGCCTGGAACAATCAGGGCTGCCCTTTGTCGCTGGGTTTGCGGGACTCGTTTCTGGTCGCACTCCCGGCGACGATTATCCCAATGTTCATCGGCGCTTTGGCAGGCTATGGGTTCGCCCGCTTTCACACCGCCACGCGGGACTACATCTTCCTCGCCGTCGTCCTGTTCATGGCCGTCCCCCAGATGATGGTGGCCGTCCCGGTCTACAATCTCATGATCCGGCTCGGCCTCATCAGCAGCCTCCTCAGCCTGATCCTGCTCCACTCCGCCTGGGGAATCCCGTGGATCATTCTGTTCATGCGAAACTTTTATCGGACCTTGCCGACCGAGGTCGAGGAGGCGGCCCGGGTCGATGGCGCTTCGGACTTCAAGATCTTTTACAAGATCGTCTTGCCCATGTCGTTGCCCGCACTGGCGGCGATTATCGTATTCCAGTTCATGTGGGTCTGGAACGACTTCTTCTTCGCTCAAGTCCTCATCCAGAACCCCAACTGGTACCTATCCACCCAATGCGTGCCGCGACTCGTCGGCCAATTCGTCCGCCCCTACGATCTCCTGTCCGCCGGGGCAATCTTGACGATGTCCGTGCCCGTCGTGATCTACGTCATCCTCCAGCGATTCTACATCCGCGGGCTCATCGGGTGGACGATCAAAGGGTGAGGCGCGAACCCGCGTCCCGCGAGATCATGTCGAGGAGGCCTCCACTCGCCCAGGCCTGGAGGGGGTTCGCGCGCACCCCCACGTCGGGGGCTGCGATGGAAAGGTCGACGAGCTTGTCGTCGACGACGGCATAATGCTCGGGCATTTTCCCCAATTCTCGATACGCCCGGAGAAGTGCCCCTCGGATTCGCTCGGCTTCTTCGCGCCTCCCTACCGCGAGGAGGCCTCGATACAGGAACCAGTTGTCGTGAGGCCACACGGTCCCTTGGTGGTACGACAGCGCATCGAAGTCTGGCTCCGACGTGGCATGGGTGCGCACGCCGTATGGCGTCCACAGGTCATCCCGGAAGAAGCGCTGGATTACCGGATTGATGCGTCGAGGCTCCGCGGCACCGCAGAGGAGCAGATGGCCAGGGTTCGACGTGATGGCGCGCCTCAGCCGTTTCGTCCCGTCGAGTGCGATCGCGAAGAATCCTTGGTCCTCCATCCAGAAGGCATCATTCACTCGCTGCCGGATTCGTTTCGCGGCTTGCAGTGCGCCCTTGACAAGGTCTTTGCGACCTAGCGCCTCGGCCAGGAAGGCGAACGCCTGATGGGCGGCACACGCGTAGCCCTGGACCTCGACCAACGCAACGGGAGGCCGGATTCCAAGGTGATCGTCCGAACCGTCCTTCCAACCTTGATGAAACAACCCGTTCGGATTCTTTCGCTCGTATTCGACGAAGTCATCGCCATCGACGTCGCCGTAGATTTCCATCCATCGGTAAGCCGCGGCGACCGAGGGCCACAGATCCTTCGCTAGCCGAAGATCCTTGGTTTCCCGCAGATATTCGGATGCCACGATGAGGAAGAGCGGAGTGGAGTCGATGCTTCCGTAGTACGGAAAGTCCCATTGCGGCAACTCCGATCGGGACGCCGCGTCGAACCGGTGTTCGTGCAAGATCTTCCCAGGCTCCTCCTCTGATTTCGGATTCACACGGGATCCTTGATACGATGCGAGGACGCGCAACGTCGCCGCAGCGATCGAGGGGTCCAAGGAGAGGGTCTGCCACGCGCTGATCAAAGCGTCCCGTCCGAACAACGTCGAGTAACGAGGGGCACCCGCCCGGAGGTAGCCGTCGGCCGACCGCAATCGATCCAGATCGTTCTGGAGACGTTCGCGAATCGTTTTCCCGTCCACCCGGATCGCCGACCGAGCTATCGAATCGCGTCGCCAGAACTGCGATCGAACAAGTGAAGCCGGTCCGGCGGGAACTGCACCAACACCTTCGACCCAGTGTCGCCCTCGAACGTCGCGCCGACGAGAGCCTTGAGGAGAGTCTCTCCAATCTTCAAGTCCAGGATCGTCGAATCTCCGAGCGGCTCCGTCGTGTAAATCTCTGCGGGGACCGACGGGGACGGGAAGCGGTAGAGAACTACCCCATCGGCCTCTGACGGAGGCGTCGCGTTGACCCGGACGTCTTGCGGTCGGATTCCGAGGACGAGCTGCTGCGTGGATGCCTGTTTCAGGGAGGGCATGAATCGCTCGGGCACGGGGATGCGGAAACTTCCGGCGTCGAGGAGGTTACCGTCGCGAAGGTTGCAGTCCACCAAGTTGATCGGTGGGCTCCCGACAAAACCAGCGGTGAACTGGTTGGTGGGCCGATTGTACAGGGTCTGAGGCGCATCATACTGCTGGAGGACCCCTTTGCTCAGCAGCGCCACGCGGTCCGCCATCGTCATCGCCTCGACTTGGTCGTGCGTCACGTAAATCGTCGTAACACCGAGGTCTTTCTGGAGGCGTTTCAGTTCGGCGCGCATATGGACCCGGAGTTTCGCGTCGAGGTTACTGAGCGGCTCATCCATCAGGAAGACCTGGGGCTCGCGGACGATCGCTCGGCCGACGGCGACGCGCTGCCGTTGGCCACCACTCAGCTGGGCAGGCTTTCGATTTAGGAGCGTCTCCACTTGGAGCAACCTTGCGGTTCGGTTCACTCGTTCAATGATCTCGCGCTCCGCGACCTTTGCGTTCTCCAACGGAAACGCCATGTTCTGGTACACGGTCATGTGCGGGTACAAGGCGTAGCTCTGGAACACCATTGCGATGTTGCGCTCTTTCGGGTCGAGGTCGTTCACGAGGCGGTCGCCGATGTAGATTTCTCCCTCGTCGGGAAATTCGAGTCCCGCGACACATCGGAGGGTGGTCGTCTTGCCGCATCCGCTCGGTCCGAGGAGGACCACGAATTCCTTGTCCTTGACCTCGAGATTGAGTTCGTCCACCGCGAGGGCCCCGTCATAGGCTTTCGTGAGCCCCTTCAGCATCACACGCGCCAAGGTGACGTTGGACGGGGAAGAACGGATAAATAATCTTCGCTTACCTCTGCTCGTCGCCGCGCCGAGGCTCACGGATTTCCATGGAAGAAGTTCGCGTCGCAGAGAAACGCTTGTCCGACTACCGCGCGATCATCGGAGGCCCCGCGTTCGCCGAGATCCTCGCCCTCGCGAGCAAGCTGAAAGGAAAGCGGGTCGCGCACGTGAACGCGACTGGATACGGAGGCGGCGTCGCCGAGTTGCTGCACAGCCTCGTCCCCTTGCAGCGGGACGTCGGTCTGGACGTGCACTGGTTCGTCCTCGACGGCTCGAACGCCTTCTTCACCGCGACGAAGACGATGCACAACGCCCTCCAGGGCTCCGACGTCGGGCTGACGCCGGACATGGAGGCCACGTATCGCCATTTCAACGAACTGAACGCGGCGGGATTCAAGGACGAGTACGACTACGTCATCATCCATGATCCGCAGCCGGCTCCCTTCGCGAACCTGTGCGAGCGGAAAGGGAAGTGGATCTGGCGGTGCCACATCGACCTCACGTCTCCGAACGAATCCGTGTTGCGGCTCCTCGCCCCCCACCTTGAGGCCTACGACGCGGCCGTCTTCAGCGCCCGCGAGTATGCGCCGCCGACGGTCCAATTCCCGCGGATCTACGTGAATCCGCCGGCGATCGATCCGACGAGCCCGAAGAACCGTCACGTCTACCGCGAAGAGCTGGAGACGATCTTGCCTCGCTTCGACGTCGATTTCGACCGACCGGTCATCACCCAAGTCGGCCGTTTCGATCCGTGGAAAGATCCGCTCGGAGTCATCGATGCGTATCGCCTGGTGAAGAAGAAGGTCCCTCGGGTGCAGCTCCTCTTAGTGGCGTCAATGGCCCGGGATGATCCGGAGGGGTGGATGTGGTTCGAGCGCTCGGCGCGGCATGCGGGCGATGATCCGGACATCCACTTCCTGACCGATCTCCGTGGGGTCGGCGCGCTCGAGGTGAACGTACTCCAGAGGAAGACCGACGTGTCGATCGCGAAATCGCTCCGCGAGGGGTTCGGCCTCATCGTGAGCGAATCCCTGTGGAAGAGCGTCCCCGTGGTCGGTGGCGACGTCACGGGAATCCGGCTGCAGATCAAGGACGGTCGACATGGCTACCTCGTCTCCAGCGTCAAGGAGTGCGCCGATCGGACGGTCCAGCTGCTTCGCGATCCGGCAAAGCGGAAGACGATGGGGCGGGCGGGGCGGGAGCGGGTCCGCCGTCACTTCCTGATTACGCGTTACCTGCGGGAATACCTGCGAATCTTCTCTGACCTGAAGGCCACAGGCTGAGCCGCTACTGTCGCGATTCTGGCCATCGATGAAGGGAACCCCTTTAGTCTCAGAGGCCCACTCCGGGGCATGGCCGCGCGGACGCGCCGAGGTCGCGTGACGGGAATCGGGGGCATCTTCTTCAAGGCGAGGGACCCAGAGGCCCTCGCCCGGTGGTATCGCGAACATCTCGGCATCTCCATAGAAGGAATGGTCGCCCTGTTCGCCTGGCGCAGCGGCAAAGACGGGAAACGCGTCGGGCATACCGTCTGGTCGATCTTCCCCGCGGATACGTCCTACTTCGGACAAGACGACGCCTCGTTCATGATCAACTACCGCGTGAAAGATCTGGACGCCGTGATGACGGCGTTGCGGAAGGAGGGCGTCACGGTGGACGCGAAGATCGAGGAGCTGGAGTACGGCCGTTTTGGTTGGGTCGTGGACCCGGAGGGGAATCGAATCGAACTCTGGGAACCGCCGAAAGTCAACCGCGCTCCCGAGAAATCCATCCCGATGGAGTGATCGCTGGGTGCCCCACGTTCACTAGGCGAACACTTCGATGGCCAATCCGGCGAGCAGTAGAATCCCTGTCACCACCGTCGCCAGGATCATTCCCGCGTTGGACGGAATCAAGGCGTGCGGATCAGCCCCCGCCCGCCTCAGTCCGAGGATCGGCTTGATCGCGAGGGGAATCGCCAGGAGCGCGAGGAGAGCCCATGGAGTCAGGGAGAATAGGACGACGCCGACGACGAGGATCGAGTAGGCCGCGAGGACGATTGCACCGAAAGCCGTGGTCGCACGAGCCACACCGAGCCGGACCACGAGCGTCCGCTTCCCCACGGCCGCATCCGCCGGGATGTCCGGGATCTCGTTGATCCAGAGGATGCCCGCGACGAGGAGACCGAGGGAGATGGAGAGAATGACCGCGGGCGGATCGAAGGCGCGGGCGAGGACGTAGTACACGCCCAGGACCGTGACCGGGCCGAAGGCAATCCCGACGGCGATCTCTCCGATGCCCCGGTGGGCCAGCCGGAGGGGCGGCGCCACATAGAAGTAGGCCACCGCGACGCCGACGAGGCCAAGCCATAGGAGAGGGAGGCCGACGATGGACACGAGGTACAGGCCTATGAGGGATCCGAGGAGGAGAAACGTCACGGCCACGGCGAGGTGGGTCCTCAAATTCAGCACGCCGCGGAACAGGACGCGTCCTCCCCCCGCGAACGGGTTGAGGTGGCGAACCTGCAGATCGTTCCCGCTCCGATAATCCCAGGCGTCGTTCGCCATGTTCGTCCCGAGATGGATGAACACGAGGCCGAGCAACGACAGGCCCAGGAGGCCGAGATTGATCCCGTATCCCGCTTGCCGCGCTGCGAGGGCTCCCACGAAACCAGGAATCAGGGAGGCTACGAGGAACGGCGCTCGAAGCGCTTGGACCCAGAGCCTCGCGACAGGCACCGGCCCGGGCGGGGTCAACGGGTGCGTCATGCCCATGAAGCCCGCGTGATGTCCTTCTCGGACGATCGGCCGGACGGTGAGCACGGCGCGGAAGGTCGAACCGTCCTTCCGCATGAGGGTGACCTCCTCCTCGAATTTTCCCTTCTCGGCGGCCTCCCGGAGGAGGCGCGGGACGAGCGTCGGGACGTTCTTCGGCACATGGAACATCGCGACGGACATCTTGCCGATGACCTCGTCAGGCGTCCATCCGAACAGGTCGGCGGCATCGGCCGCGTACTCCTGCACGATGCCCTGCGTGTCGCAGGTGATGACCGAGGTCCTCGACTCGAAAGGCTGTTCGGCCATCGGGAGTGCCTCGGAGCCGTTTCTCAAGGATGCCGCGGCGGTTCCAGGGGATGCGTCATCCCCATGAATCCGACTTGCTTCCCGTCCCGAAACACCGGGCGAACCGTGAGCCGTGCGCGGAAGACGTCGCCGTCCTTTCGACGGAGGGTGACCTCTTCCTCGAACTTCCCGTTCTCGACCGCCTCCTTCAGGAGACGCGGAACGAGGGTCGGCACGTTCTCCGGCAGATGGAAGGTCGCGACGCTCAGCTTCCCGACGACCTCGGCGGGCGACCACCCGAACAGCTCTCCGGCGTCCGCCGCGTACTCTTGCACGATCCCTTGCATGTCGCACGTGATGACGGACGTCTGGGCGTTGAATGCCTTCTTCGCCATGGGCCTCTCCAAGGAAATCGAGGGGCCGCACGTATAAGTGAGTTCTGGTTTACCTGTCAACCATCACGCGATGAAACGCCTCGAGCTCACCGTGCCCACGTCGCTCCTCGACGACCTCGAGATCCTGAGCGCCCGCTTTTTCCGCCACAACCGTTCGGTCCAAGTCCTCCAATCCTTTTCCCTGCGCCCCCAGACGAACGCCCTCATCGTCCGCGTGCATCGGAAGGGCCCCTTCAAAGACGAAGCGACGGTTCGGCGGGAAGCACGCGCGATTGCCCGTCGATACCGGGTTTCCCGCTTCGAGATCCTGTCGACGGACCGGACTCGCGGAGAGTATGTCGCATGGATCGAATGGCGCTTGCCCGAGCGACTCCGCGGTCTCCTCGGCGAGGAGTGGTCCGGGGCGGTGCCCCTCGAGGTCGTCGCGGTCGGGGCCGGCGAGGCTCGGGTGGTCCTCTTGGCCTCCGAGAAGGTTCTCCCGGCCCTGAGTCGCTTCCTCGATGACGTCGAGGCGCCGTACCGGGTCCGCGCGATGAAGAATGCGTCCCTGGAGGCTTGGCAACCTCTCGCTTCTCTGACGCAGCGGCAACGGAATCTCTTCGAGCTCGCGTATCATCTCGGCTACTACGCGAGTCCGGCGAAGGCGACGTTGCGACAGATCGCCGGCTTGGTCGGGATTACACGCGCGGCCGTATCGAAGCACCTCCGAGCCGCGGAGCGGAAAATCTTTGCTTCGGCTCTGGGCGGGAGCCGTTGACCCGGCGGCCGCGAGCCCGGGTCCTCCCATCCGCGGCGTCTGGTTCATCCGAAGGCGAGCGCGTTCGGACGCCATCGCTCCGAATCAAGTTCGTTCGGAATCGCAGAGAGAAATGTTCGGGCTTCCATACGCTTAAGTGAATTGCGCCCAATCCCTTCGCGTGGCGAGGGGGTACCGCCGGAAGCGGTTCTATTCTACGGCCAACCGGATCCTCGCCCATCTGTCGGCAACGGCGTCTCACGAGCCCGCCAGCCTGAGTGGACTCACGCAGGAAGGGATCGCCGCGGCGACCCATTCCGGGCGTACGACCGCGACGAAATGGCTCGCGCGCATGGAGTCGTCCGGCCTCGTGGTCGGCGAGCGCGCGCACGTGCCGGGCCATCGCGTTCGGAAGACCGTATACCGACTGAGTCACGAGGGATGGGTCCAGGCGATGAAGCTCCGGTCCCGGCTGACCTCGGACATCGTGGAGGTCCTCGCACCAGGCCTCGACCCGACGCCGATGCGGGTCGCGGAGATCCCCGAGATTTTCCCGGCGTACGTCAACATGACGGCCGCGGTGTCCCTCGTGCGACGTGGCCGCCTCGACTTCACGAGGCTCCAGGGCATCGGTTCCGGAGGTGTCGCACCGCTCCTCTGGGGCGACACGTTGCGGCGGCTTGGTCGCGTCTTCGGTCGCACTGAGGAATTCATGGAGCTCGATGCGTGGGCCTCCTCGCCTTCGTCCCTCCTGATCGTGACCGGCATCGCGGGAATCGGGAAGAGCTCCCTCGTCGCGAGCTGGCTCGTTCGACAGCGTCCGCGGCCGTACATCTACTGGTTCGAAATCCACGACGGCACGACGCGGCCGATTCTCCTCGAAGACCTGGCCGCCTTCCTCACCCGTCTCGGCCGTCGCGGACTGAAGAATCTTCTCGCCGAACATCGGGCGGCGGACCCGCAGGTAATCACCCGCGTCCTCTCCCACGACCTGCGGGAGGTCCCGATCCTCGTGGTGCTCGACAACTACCAGCGCGCGACCCCCGACGTCGCGCGGTTCATCGCCGGGCCGCTCCTCGAGCTCGTCCATGCGGCGTCGACGAAGGTCCTCCTGATTTCCCGCACGCGACCCGCGAGCCTCATGCGGCGCAAGGTCGCGAAGGACTCGCGGGCCGCAGTCCTCCATGTTCACGGGCTTGATTTGGAGGCGTCGCTCTCCCTGCTCCGGGCGAAAGGATTCGCCGGGGACGATGTCGCGCTCCAGCGGGCCGCGACTTCCGCGCGGGGCCACCCGATCCTCCTCTCGTTCGCGGCGCAGACCGGTTCGAGCGTGAGCGGGGAGATGACCCGCTATCTGGAGCGCGAGATCTGGCGGACCCTGTCGAAAGGCGAGCGGACGATCCTCGAGGCTTCGTCGTTGTTCCGCGGCCTCATCCCGGCCGACTCGCTGCATTGCTTCTCCGACGAATGGCAGGCCGCCGTCCACGGACTCCAGGCCAAGAACCTCCTCGCGCCGACGATCTCCGGCGGCGTCGTCGTGCACGACACGATCCGCGAATACATCCGAGAGCGCCTCCCGGAGGCGCGTCGGCGATCGTTCCATTCCCTCGCGGCGGTCTACTTCATGGACGGTTCCGAGATGCGGGACCGACTCGAAGGGATGTACCACCTGATCGAAGCCGGCGACATGAAGGCGTTCGGCGATTACCTGGCGGAAACGAGCAGCGCGCTCCTGGACTCCGTGCCGGCCTCCGAACTCCTGACGGTCTTGCGGAAGATCGACCGCACCGCGCTGGATCCGCTCTCCGCCTGCAGTCTCCCGGAACTCATGGGCGACACGTTCCGGGCGCTCGGAGATCTCCAACCCGCCATGTTGGAATACCGTCACGCGGTCCAACAGTCCGAGGCGAGTCGCCGGTCCGATCGAGTCCCGCGGCTGCTCCGGAAGATCGCGTCGATCGAGCGGTGCCGGAAGGAGAACGCCAAGGCCCTCGGGCACCTCGTCGAGGCGCAGGCTCGCCTCGAGGCGCATCCAGACCCCGCGGAGCGAGGCGAGGTCCTGCGGGAACTCGCCCTCCTGGAGAAAGACCAGGGGACGCTGGCCGAGGCGGTCGTCCACATGAACCAGGCGGTCGACCTGGCGACGGAAGTCTCCGAACCCGGTGCCCTCGCACGCTCGCTGACGGCGCTCGGGGCCATCGAGGGCATCCGCGGGAATTTTGAACGGGGATTGGAGGTCAAGCTCGAGGGGCTTCGCATCGCCGAGCGGGGTGGCAACCTGACGGAGATCGCGCGCGCGTGCATCTCCGCGGGCGTGTCCCTCCACGAGCTGCGGCGGTACGAGGAGAGCCTGAAGTACTACGACCGGGCGCTCCAGATTGGCCGGCTCGTCGGGAACATCCGTCTGCAGGGCTACGCGCTCATGGATCGGGCGGCCGCGATGATGGACATCGGACAGTTCGAGGACGCGGGTCCCGTGATCGAGGAGGCCAAGCGCCTGATCCAGGTGCTCGAGGAAAAGGACTCTCTTTTCACGATCGACATCTCCGAGGGGCAACGAGAGATGGGACTGGGCCGATGGACCCGCGCGACCCGGCTCTGGGACCGTGGTCTCCGCGGGCTCCAGGAAGTGGGGAGCGTGTCCGATTATGCAGAGGCGCTCACCTACGTCGGTCGTTTCTATGTCGAGAAAGGCGAATTCGAGCCCGGATTACGGTTTCTCGAAGAGGCGCGGGGGATCGCGCAAACGGTCGGGATCGCGTCCCTGCTCTCCGAGATTCAGGCCCTGGTGACCCAGGCCGCGGCCAAGGATCACCACCCTCCTCCGGCGCGGCTCGCGGACAACTAGTGCGGCTCTTTGGGCGGCCCGTCCATTTCGTTCACCTCAGGGATGGCGACCGTCCTGTTACCGGATTTAAGAATGACGGGACTTGTTCCGTTTTGACCCCGGTGGGCCTCGCTTCCCGTCGAAGTTAAGGGCGGGGCCGCGATGCGCCGACATGGTCGCTTTTCCGGACCCGCGACGTCGTCATCCGTTCCACATGCACGACATGATTCTCGGCCAGCCTGCGTTCGTCGGGGAGGCGTTGCAGCGGACGGCCGCGGCCGATGGGGGCTCGTTCCTCGGGAGACCGCGCCGTCTGGTCTTGACCGGGTGTGGGACCTCGTTCCATGCGGCGATGTACGGGGCACGCGTGTTTCAAGAGGTCATGCCCTCCGTGCCGGTGCTCGCGATCCATGCGTACGATCTGGCGTACGGCTCATCGGTGCCGGCGAATGCGACGGTCCTCGGGGTGAGCCACAGCGGCTCGACGCCGACGACGAACCGGGCCCTTCGCCGCATGCGCCGCCGGGGTTGCCGCACTCTTGCGGTGTGCGGCCTCCCAGGCTCCGCGATGGAGCGATTGGCGGACCATACCTTGGTGATCGGCTCGACCCACGACCGCTCGTGGGCGAACACGATGAGCTACACGACGCAGCTCGCGGCCTTCGCCGCCCTTGCATCGCAATCAAGATCGAACGTCGGGCCCTCGATTGAACCGTCGCTGCGAGGACTCGCCCGTTCCCTCAAGACGACGCTGGGTTGCGAGTCCCGTGTTCGACGACTCGCGACTCGGGTCGCGCACGAGGCTCGCGTGACGTTCCTCGGCAGCGATCTCGACGAGATCACCGCGCTCGAAGCCGCGCTCAAGATCCGCGAGACGTGCAGCCTGCCGGCGAGCGGCTACCACACCGAGCAATTCCTCCATGGCCCCTTTCTCTCGATTGACGACCGGGAGTCCATCGTGATGTTGCGTTCTCGAGACGATGGCCCGCGCAGCGCCGCGATCGCGCACGCGCTCGAAGCCTCCGGGGCAACCATCGCCACGGTGGGGGAGTCCGCCCGCGCCAAAATCCGAATACCAGCGATACCTCGAATCCTTCGGCCGATCCTCTCCATCTTGCCGTTGCAGTTCCTCGCGTACTATGCGGCGCTCGCACGGCGCGCGAACCCGGACATCATGCGGACGGATATTCCCCGACTTCGTGCGGGGGTGGAGGCGCTCTTTCACTGACCCCGACGTCGGGTGGGACGCCGACGACGGTCTTCGCCTCCGTCCCGTTTCGCAGGAGCAGATGCAGGTGCATCTTCCCGTTGCCGTACATGATCTGGAACCGGTCGACTTCCGACTTGTAGAGGCGCGCGGGTCTCCGTCGGCCCTCGGTGACGAATCCCGCTTCGGAAATCAGGGCCAGCGAGGCGAGGCGTCGAATGCGGCGGTAGCAGGCGGCGATCGGCACGCGGTACCGGGTCGCGATCTCCTGCGCGGTCAGGCTCTCTTGATGCAGCGCAATGAGAATCCGGAGCGCGTGATCGTCGAGGAGAGACTGCCCGTCCGAGTCGTACAGCAGGAGGTCTTCGGCCAAGAGTCGCGGACGGGGTGCCGGAGAACCTCCGTTGGGCGGTCCCACCGATGCCACGCGGCCGATTCGCGCTCGCCTCTCTAAAAGCCCTAGGCTCCCGTTATCACCATTGAGCGAGAGACAGGCACGACCCACGGGGGTGACCCTCAGCCTTCGAGGGACTTCTTGACGTTCGTCGCGAACTCCTCCGTCTGAGCTTTTAGCCGTGTCTTCATGAAATTGTCCATGATCCGCGCGAGCGGGCCTTTCGCCTGGACGGTCATCGTGTACGTCACCTTCGTTGACTTTCCGTCCGGCAGGAGGTCGATGGTTCCCGTGATATCCATGTTCTCCGCTTGACCGCGGAACTTCCCGTGCTTCAACGGGACCTGCTCGAGCGTCTCGGTGAGGACCTCGATATCCTGGGACAGCGGGCCGATCTTGACCTTGAGATTCCAGCGGGCGCGGGTCTCGTCCAGGATTTCGACCGATTGAACACCGGGGACGCAGCCTCCGATCTTGCGCATGTCGCTGACGAACGCCCACACGCGCTCGATCGGCGCACGGACCTCGAACATCGCGGTGCCTTCGGGCATGTTGGGCCGTGGAACGCAACGGTTGTCAAATACTTTGCAGCGACACCGCCAGAGTCGTCCACGGAGCGGACGACGGCTTCGCGGCAGCGCTTCGTCTCGAAATCAACTCAATAAGAGAAAGGGGCCGAGGTCCTCCCCCATTTTGCCTCGGCGGGTGGGGTTCGCGAGAGTGGACTCAACCTTTCCGGAGAAACGGAAGGCCCGTGCGCTTGTTCACGCCGACCTTTCGATTCTTCGGCATTTCGTCCATCGGTTTGCCGCTTTTCGGTTTCCGCTTGCTGAAGAAGTAGATCGTTACTTTCGGTCCCTTCTTCAGTTTCACGTCTCGCGAGTACAGCGTCCATCCCTGGTACGTGTACGGCATGTTTGACCTCGGTCCTCCATACACATAGGGGTCAAAAGCGTTTCCCTTCCCATGTCGGCGTCTGACAAGAACGTCGAGATAGCTATTATACAGTCGTAATGTAGCGCATCCTAGGCCCATGGAGGCGCGTTGGCAAGAAAGCGGATGATGTCTCGGACGTGCTCGAGGCACCGCGAAAGGCTGCCAGGGGCCGTCCCGATAATCAATTCAGAGAACGGCTCCGATGGCGTTTTCATCCTCAAGAGGGAGGCGAGTTAAACCGTGTTGGCTCCTGGATGCCGACGCGTACTCGAGCACAGCGGTGCGCCACGTAGAGCCTCGATGCGGTCGCGTCCTACGACCCCGTTCGCTCGTGATGTCCGCGCGGGTTGAATAGGGCCTCCGCATTGCCGTCCGCGTGGGCGCGAGATTCTCGGAGCTCGCGGAGCGCCTCGGCGCAGACCAGATCGCAACGGGTTCGGCGATCCCACCCCGATACCGGCTCGATGCGTTCCGAGCCCATCGCGGGTCCAGCCTCCCGCAGGATGGCGTCGATCCTGCCGCGGTGGTCTGGCCCCGCTCGACGGAAGACGTCTCCATCGTCGTCCGCTTCGCCGCGGCCGCGGGCCTCTCGATCGTGCCCTGGGGTGGCGGTACCGGCCTGATGGGCGGCGCTCGACCCTCGGCCGATTCGATCGTCCTCGACATGCGTCGGATGCGACGAGTCCTGTCGATCGACCGAGCCTCGAACCGGGCAACCGCGGAGGCCGGCATCGTCTTGGAGGCGCTGGATCGCCGACTGCGAAAGAAGCGTCTCACCCTCGGCCACGATCCGTGGTCTCGCCCGCGCGCGACCCTCGGAGGGGCAATCGGGACCAACGGGATCGGGTACGCGGGGTACCTCCGCGGGACGATGGGGGACCAGGTCCTCGGGCTCGAGGTGGTCCTCGCGGACGGGACCATCGTGCGCACCCGTCCCGCGGTGCGATCCACGACCGGCCTCGACTTGAAGCGGCTGTTCATCGGAACGGAGGGGACGCTCGGCATCGTGACCTCGGCGACCCTCCGCGTGTTCCCGATCCCGGAGCGGGAGGAGATCCATGCGTTCGCGATTCGTGATTTTCCGCGGGGACTTGCGAGCCTCGTCCGAATCTATGACGACGGTCTCACTCCGGCGGTAATGGATTTCGAAGAGACCTTCCCCGGGCCTTCCCTGCCGTGGCGATCCGAAGGCGGGCCGCCGAGCCTCTATCTTGGGTTTGCGGGATCTCGGGACGTCGTCGCCGCCTCCTGGCGGGTCGCTCGCCGTCATCTTCGGACGGCCGGCGCACAACCCCTCCCCGACCGCGAAGCCCAGGAGTACTGGCGGACTCGGCACGACATCATCTACGCCCATGACGAAGTCGCGCCCGGCGTGACGCGCGCGGACGTGCGCCTGAAGGAATTCATTTTCGACTACGTCCACGTCGCGCTGCCGAGGTCGAAGATCCTGGCGTACCGTCGCTCCGGCCTGGCGATCCTGCGACGACACGGCGTCCGGCCGATCGGTTTTGGCGTCTGGACGCAACCGGAGCTCGTCTCCCTCGAGGTCCTTCGATCCGTGGGTCAGGACCGAGCGGCCGCTCGTGCGGCGGTCGCAACCGCGGTCGATGAGGTCATCCGACGCGCGCTCGCGCTCGGAGGCACGATGGAATATGTGCATGGCGTCGGCGTGAAGCTCGCACACCTCATGCCCGACGAACTCGGGACGGGCCTCGAGGTCGCGGGCCGCGTGAAGGCCGCGCTCGATTCTGCGGGCACGCTCAATCCAGGGAAGCTCGGGCTCTGATCCGGGATTGTGCGTACGACTCTCCCGGGGCGGGTCTATCTTGCGAAATCTATATGAGCGGCTCATTCAGCGTAATATATATAAATCAGAACATAACTGCTCCTTCCAAGGTAGGGATTGGATGCGTGAACCACCGCCCCCGATGATGAGTGCGCCAATGATGATGGATCGAAGGAAAGTCATGATTGCCGCGGTCATCGCGCTAGGTCTCTTGTTCCTCATGGTCGGCGCGATCCTCGTGGACATGAGCAAGATGGTCGTAATCAACGAGACTCAGGAAGCGGCCGCGGCCCGCGCAAATCTCGGCACCGTATGGGGTCCCGCCGTCGCCCACTTCGGGATCTTCCTGTTCGTCCTCGGTCTCTTCGCCGCCGCCGTCTATGCAGAGGATCTGGATGTCTTCGTCCGGTTGTTCCTCCTGATCGTCGCGTTCGTCGCCCTCCTGCTGGTCCTCGCGAACTCCCCCACGATCTTCGGGTGAGGTGGCACGATGGCGGGAATGGGCGAGAGACTCTGGGACATCGGCCGGTCGCCGGCCCAGCACATGACCGTCTTGGTGTTCGGCCTGCTCGCGCTCCTGACGGGGATCGTCGCGACCTCGATCCTCGCCGTCGCCGGAGGCGGCGGTGGGGCCACGTCGATCATCATGGCGGCCTTGATCCTCCGAGGCATCGGCGGCTTCTTCGTGACGCTGGCCCTCTTCCTCGGAGCGTATGCGGCGTCGGGCGATTCCTGGACGACGACGGTCTGGAGAATCGCGCAGCTGCTTGCGGCCGTCCTGGTCCTGATCTTCGTCTTCTGAGTTCAGGTCCAACCACGAGGCGGCGCGGGCGTGCCGCCTCCTTCCACTTTCGGCCTTCGTGTTCTCCCGGTCAACGCCGCGCTCGCGCTACTGAGCCATCCCGGCGCTCACGGAGAAGATGGGCGGAAGGAAGTTGCTGACCATCTTCCACGATTCGCCTTCGTCGCGGCTCGCGAAGAGTTGCCCCGTGTTGGTCCCGACGTAGACGCCAATCGGATCGGCCGCATCGACAGCCAGGCCTTCGCGGAGCACTCCGAGGTAGGCGCCCGGGCCGGGCAAACCCTTCGTCGAACGGTGCCACGCTTTGCCGCTGTTCGTCGTCTTCCAGACAGCCATCTGGCCCTTCGGGAAGACGCGGTTCCCCGCGCCGACCAACGGTGCCACGAACGCGGTGTGCTTCTGCCTCGGATGCGCGGCGATCGGGAACCCGAAATCGGACGGCAGTCCTTTCGTGACTTCCGTCCACGCTCCACCGTCCGGTCCGCGATGGTAGGTCCCGCAATGATTCTGCTGGAAGAGGGAGCCGTCCCCGGAGGCGTCCCAGGCGAGCTTGTGAACGCACTGGCCCCACTCCGGATACATGTTCGGGAGGAACCCCGCCCGGACGCCGCGGTTCTCCGTCGTCCAGCTGCGTCCACCGTCCCGCGTCTCGAACGCGCCGACCGCACTGATTCCGACGATGAGATGCCTCGCGTTCCGCGGGTCGACGAGCACCGAGTGGAGGCACAGCCCCCCGCCGCCCGGTTGCCACTCTTTCCTGGTTGGGTGATAGTTCAACGCATCCAAATCGTGCCACGTGTCCCCGCGGTCGTCGCTGCGGAACAAGGCCGCGGGTTCGACGCCGGCGTAGATCGTGTCCGGCGCTTTCGACGGTCCCGGTTCGACGTGCCAGACGCGGGAGACGCTGAGATCAGAACCCTCCTTGAACTTCGGAGCCGCTCGCGTCGCCTTCGGCTCTTCTCCCGCGCGGCCCCGATAGATCGCAGGTCCCCACGGTTCGCTCCCCATCGGCGCGGACGCGTAGACCGTGCGGCCGTCCCGCGGGTCCAGCATCATGTGGTAGACGGACCCGCCCTCCATGAACGGACCCGCGACCGACCATTTCTTTCGATCCGAAGAATGGAAAAGGAATCCGCCCTTCTTCGTCCCGACCGCCACGACAACGCTGCCTTTCTTGATGGAACGAGCCATGTCAACCACCGGCGACGCTGGGGAGGATGTGGACGATGTCTCCCGGATTCAGTCTCGCTTCCGGCAAGGACGCTCCGATCAGTTCCTCGTTCACGAAGACGTTCACGTACGGCCGGCGCCGGCCCGCCTCGTCGACGACGCGATCCCGGATTCCCGGGAAGTTCACGTCGAGGGCGCGCAGCATTGCGGCGACGTCCGATGCCTCCAGGACGACTTCGTCCTGGCCGTCCGTGTAGGAACGCAGGGCCGGCGGGATCCGCACGAGCACCCCGGCGCGGGCGATTTCCTTGGGCGAGACGTCAGAGATGAGTCCTTCCCCCGCACCGCATCGACCGCGAGACGAAAAGCCTTTGGCCGGCGTCCGCGGGCCGCGATGCGGAAGGCCTTATCTCGTCCCAGTCTCTCCCGCGCGCGATGGATACCCAGGACATCTTGGACGCGGCCCTCCGGCTCGCGAAGCAGTCCGAGATTCCGTCCGACACGACGATCAACGTGCCCGCCAAGAACGTGCGCCGCGCGTTGTTCGGCATCGACGTCGAAGCGGCGGATCTCTTGATGGCGAAGGAAAAGGGGTACGATGTCGTGATTGCCCACCATCCGACGGGAGGGTCTGCCGCCCTCGACTTCCCCAAGGTCCTCGTGAAGCATGCGGACATCCTCGCCCGCCATGGAGTGCCGCGCCCTATCGCGGATGCCGCGGTCCGGGAGATGCAAGAGGACCGAGAGCCTCGAGCCCATGCGGAGAATTACGATCGACTCCCATCGATCGCGCGTCTGATCGGGATCGGCCTGATGTGCATCCACAACCCGTGCGACGAGATCGGGCGACGCGTGATGGACGAGACGCTCCGCGCCAAGTTGAAACCGAATCCGCGAGTGCGCGATGCGATTGACACGCTCTACACGATCCCGGAGTTCCAGGCGGCGAAGACGCGCATCGCGGTCCGCATGGGGAGGATCGACAATTCACTCGGAAAGTGGGCGGTCCACCACGGCGCGGGGACGAACGGAGGGCTGCCCGTCGCCCGAGCGGCCTTCGAGCACGGCATCGACACGGTTTTCTATATCCACATTGATGCGGGGGCTCTCCGACGGTTGTGGGAGCTCTTCGGGCGCGAGGGTTCGAAGAACCTCGTGGTCACGGGGCACGTGGCTTCGGACAGCATCGGCATCAACGCGCTCGTCCGAGAGCTCCGGGCGCGTGGGCTTCGCATCGACACGTACAGCGGAATTGTCGATGTCTGAGCATTATTATTATCATAATCCCCCATAATATTCAATGGGAAGCCTTAACTATGCCTCCCCAATACCGAGGCGAAGGGGTTCCGTCTGCCGTTCGAAATCGTCATCGTGAGCAACACCCCCCTCACGCCGTTGAAGGACATTGACGATGTCGCGCTCCTGTTCCTCACGCAGATCGGATACATCCCGAAAGGCTACGATCCGAAGACCGATGCGAGCTCCGTTCGGGATTCGGTCCCGTATCGGTTGTTCGTCGAATGCCTGCTCGGCCGCCTCGACAAGGGTTGGACCGTCGAGCAGCTCGCCGCGAAGTTGAAGACGACGAAGGCGACGATCTATCGCCACATCAACAAGCTGAAGGAGATGGACCTCCTCGATGAGGTGAACGTCACGGAGCGTAGCTCGGTCCGGAAAGGGTACCGCATCCGATACGGGAATCTCTCGAAGGCCTGGAATTTCGTCGAATCGAACGTGGAGATCGCGATGGAGAACTACCGCAAGACGGTCGACCATCTCGAGAAGCTCGCGGAGCAACGGAGGTGACGGACTTGGCCGAAGACATCGTCTCGCTCACGAAAGGGTCCCGGTACCGGATCGAATCCATGGAGACGCGGGACCGCACGAAGGTCACGAAGGGCATCTTCCGGGGATACGCGACGATCGGGACGGACGATGCGATCGTCGTGGAGCTCGATGAGAGCCACCAGGAGCTCAAGGGAAAGCTGCGCCTGATTCCGTTGCATGTCGTGCTCGCGGTCGACGTCTTGGAGCAAGTGCCCGGCGACGCGCCGAAAGTCGAGAAGCACGGCACGATGTACGGCTGATCGTTATCGCCGAGGCCAAGGTTCTTCCCCGAGAAGGAGGATGACCGCCTCATGGCTTCTCCTCGAATCGGCCGGTCGGGCCTCCAGTCGCCGCGAGGCTGGCTGTTCCTCGCGTTCCTCGGGGTGTGGCTGTACCTCGCATCGCAGTTGCTGCGACTCTATCCCGCGCGCGTCGCCGAGATTGTCGTCCTTCCCGTCTCGGAGGTGAGGGAGGTCTTGGCGCTGACGTCCGGCCTGGGCCAGCTCCTGTTCTTCGGCGGGTTGGTCGCGGCGCTCTGGCGCGCGAACCTCGCCGCGGGCGCGTCCAGCGCCGGGATCCGCGGGCTCGCGTTCGGCGTGGCGGGGGTCGGCACCCTCGGCGTGATGGAGTTCGCGCTCTTCCTCGATTGGCTCGGCGCGGCGTTCAATCCGATTGGCGTGTTGGCGCAGACGCCCGTCCTCGACACCGGGGTCATCGCAGGCACCGCGCTTGCGTTCGCAGGTCTGGCCTCTCTGGTAGTCGGCTTTGCTCAGTCCACGGACCTGTTCGGTCGGAGGGAGCGGATGGTTGCCGCGCACGCCACTCGGAAGGAGGAGATCGGCTGATTCTCGCGGCTCCGTTATTACGATGGCCGCATGTCTAGGGAGGCCGAACCGTTGGCCTTAGCGCTGCCCGCTTCTCGAGAGGATTCGTTCCTTGTTTCGTTCCTCGCCGAACTGCGAGAGCGCGTGCCCACGTCGAAGGATGAGCTCCAACAATTGAAGCGCCACGTCGCGCGGTCCCGCGGCCTGGCCGGGATTCCGAGCGACTCCGAGGTCCTTGGTTGGCTCCCTCCCGCGGTACGAGAGGAATTGGTGGACCTTCTACGAGTCAAACCGGCCCGCACCGCGAGCGGCGTCGCCGTCGTGACGGTCATGACCGCGCCCCATGCGTGCCCGCATGGTGTGTGCACCTATTGTCCTGGCGGACCGAGGATGGGGACACCGCAGTCGTACCTCGGCACGGAACCCGCGGCGCGACGCGCGTCGGACCACGGCTACGATCCCGGAGCACAGATTGTCGCACGTCTCCGGTCGCTTCAGGAAATCGGACACCCGACCGACAAGGTCGATTTGATCGTGCTCGGAGGCACCTTCACATCTCTCGACCGCGGGTACCAGGAGTCGTTCGTGAAAGGCTGCCTCGACGCGATGAACGGCTTCGGCTCGGATTCGATCGTCACGGCCCAGGCAGCGAACGAGACCGCCGCGGCCCGTTGCATCGGCCTGACGATTGAGACGAAGCCCGACTGCTTCCTTGGGTCCGAGGTCGACGCGTGCCTCGCGCTCGGCACCACGCGCGTCGAGCTGGGGATCCAGTCGACTCACGACGATGTCCTCGAGGCAGTGCACCGTGGCCACACGGATTCCCAGAGCCGCGCCGCGATGGGCCGCGCGAAGGCCGCTGGCTTGAAGGTCGGCGCCCACATGATGCCGGGCCTCCCGGGATCGGACCGCGACCGCGACTTCGATTCCTTCCGGACATTGTTCGACGATCCGGACTACCGCCCGGACTTTCTCAAGATCTATCCGACGCTCGTCCTGCCCGGCACCGCCCTCTACGGGCAATGGAGATCCGGCCGCTACACCCCGCTCACGACGGAGGAGGCCGTCGACCTGATCGCCCGCGTGAAGGGGATCGTCCCGCGGTGGTGCCGGATCCAGCGCGTGCAGCGGGAGATCGGTGCGCCGGAAATCCAAGATGGGCCGAAGAAAGGGGACATCCGTCTCCTGGCACGAGAACGACTTCGTGCGAGCGGCCTGAGGTGTGTGTGCGTCCGGTGCCGCGAAGTTGGATTCCGCGGGCTGGAGCCACGCCTCGAAGCTCTCACATTGCTGCGGTGCGACTACGAGTCCTCCGGAGGGCACGAGGTGTTCCTCAGCCTCGAGGACCCCGGCCTCGACGTGCTCGTTGCGTATGCGCGACTTCGCATCGATACCGCTGGAGCGACGGTCCGCGAGCTGAAAGTGTTCGGTCCCATGGTGAGGATCCACGAAGCGGCGCACGACCGCTGGCAACATCGCGGGTTCGGTCGTCGGCTCATGGACGAGTGCGAGCGCGTCGGCCGGGAGGAATTCGGTGCCCGCGCGGTCCGTGTCACCGCGGGAGTCGGCGTCCGCGGTTATTATCGCAACCTCGGCTACGAGTTACGGGCGCCGTACATGGTCAAGACGCTGTGATCAGGAGACTTCCTTGATCCAGCCGAGCCGTCGGAGCTTGCTCGCCTCGACGTCCCCGGCGTTGCGGAACGACGACTCCGCTTCCGCTAAGTAGTCGACCGCGAGACGCAGGCCCTCCTTCGTCGGTGCCTTGACGTCGATGCCCGCGCGCGTGAGTTGCTGCCGTACGATCGGCATCGCGGCCTCCTGACCTCCCATGAATTCGCAGAAGTCCACGATGATCTGGTCCGTGACCGCGATGTACGGATTCCACGTCTCTTCGACGGCGTCTCGCGTCGTGACCTTCGCATCCGCTTTCGCGATCATCGCCTTCGCGAGTCCGAGGAACCCCGCCTCGACGTTGAGGCCCGTCTTCGCGGAGCTCACGAAACCGTCCACCTGGAGGACGTCCTTCAGGTCGTCGAGATCTTCTTGGACCTTCCGACGGGAATCGGCGAGGTCCACTTTGTTCGCGACGAGGACGATCGGGATCGGATCGGTGACGGAGAGCAGATGCGGGATCCAATACTCGTGGAGGCTCTCGGCGGTCTCCGAGCGTGTCACGTCGTAGACCAGAAGCGCGCCTCTCGCCCCCTGGAACGAACTCTCTTGGATCCCCCGGTATCCCTTCTGGCCCAGGACGTCCCAGATCATGAACGTCATGTCGGTCGCCTTGCTGGGCGACTCGATTCGCAAGTCTTTCTTCGTGACTTTCGTGCCGATTGTCGTGATGTAATCGTCGGAGAACTTGTCGACCACGAAGCGTCGGATGAGGCTCGTCTTGCCCACGGCGCCGTCGCCGAGGAGCAAGATCTTTCGCTTGACGTGGTCATCGACCATGACGGCACCGCTCCATGCAGGGGCCACTCTTATAACGCTTGCTGACTCAATGTCAGCGATGCGAATACACGGCCTCAGTTCGGATGAAGTCGGAGCCGCGGGCGAATGAACCGCGCCGCAATCAGGTCCGCCTGCGGCAGGAGCGCCACGTTGCCGTCCCAAGTCGCGAGGATGTCCGAGTGGGATCGTTCGAATTCCCAGACCGCGACTTGGAGTTTCCTGGGCAGGTTGTTCAGGTATCGGCCCACGATCACGGCCGCGAGGACCGTGTGCTGGCCCCGGAGCATCAGCACCTGGCGTTGCCCGAAGCGCAATTGCTCGAGGGTCCCGCCCCGATCGTCGAACGAGTCGCGGACGAACTCCTGGAGGACGATCAGCATCCCACTCATGATGTCGCTGTCGTGGACCATGCCTTGCGTGCGGGACCAGTGGCGGATCAGCATTCCGCTGTCGTGCATCAGGTACAGCTCCTCGAGCCGCGCACGTCGGGTCACATACACGCCGAGGCCGAGCACCCCCGCGGCACCGAGGCCCGCGGCCGCCGCCCAGACGGTGTTCACGGGAGGCGGAGGCGCGACGTACTTGAGGGCGAAGGTCAGGGACCGATAAATCGTCCTGGGATTCTGATCGAAGTTGTCCGTGTACGTCACCGTGACGGCGACCGTCGTGAAGATGGGACTCGCGGTCTGCGGCGTCTCCGTCGTGTTGGCGAAGAAAGACCAATCCCCAATTTTATTCGCGACGACCTCATGGTACGTGCCGCCCGCCTGCTGTTGATAGGCGAGTTCGGGACCGAAGACCGCCGTGATGCTGATCGTTGCGGCCATCGTATCGCTATAGCTCAGATTGTTCGGATACGGCGAATCTAACCAGAACGTGAAGTCCACGTCGGGCGCATGGGAATCGTTGAGGATCACCGCGAGCTGATAATACGAGCGTCGAGGGACCGCGGAAGCGAGAGAGGCCGTGAGCGTGAACGCGAGAAGGAGCAGGGCGACGCCGGCGATGAAGCGTGGTACTCGCCATCTTTGATTTTGCACGGGTTGGAGCCCCCCCAACCGATTGTCCGCCACGCGGACGCCGACCGCGGCGACCATTCGTGAGGGGTCTATTTAATCTTACTATCGGTGCATCATCGGAAGGAAATTCGCTGGCTTCGTGATTCTCACAAACGGGATTGAACGGAGCGGTCAGTGCACGCCCTTGTTCGATCCGCGGAGCCAGTCCTGAATGCCCGCGCCGTTGGCCGGAGCGCGATGAGACACGCGAGCCCACTCCGGCGGCAGGCCGAGTGACGTCGCCGCGGCCCGGATCGCGGAGCGTGAAAGAGCGGTCCCCCGTGCGATCGCGCGAAGAGGCCAGACGACGTCGGCGCGCCCGAGGGCTGCGACCATCGCCGCGCCGGGACGAGGCACTCCGAATCCGGAAAGCATCGTGCGGCCTTCCGCGCGCTCGAGGGTCGCATGGAGTGGGACCAGGCTGTCGGCGTCGCGCGGCGGCAATTCCGGGTCAGATCGCACAATCTGCGCGCGGATCCGCATCGCGTCCTCGCGACTCAGGATCACACACTCGACCCGGTAGTCGAGATGGGCTTTCGCAGCTTTCGCGGCGAGGATGTCCGGTGATCCGTCGACGCCCGCGACGATACAGTCCAGCACGCATCGTTTTCGCGCAATCATCGCGATGAGCGTGCTCGCGAGTCCCCCGGAGTACGCGAGCGCGACGCGGCTGCGAGCGTGGATCTCCTGGGCGATCCCATCCTCGAGGCGGCGGACGAAGGCGTCGACGTGGCGTGACGACGCCATGGGCTCACTCGCCGAACCTCTTGTCGCCCTCGAGGAATTGCGCGAGCGTCTTGGCGAGCTCGGACTCGCTCAGACGAATCTGCTTCTGCGAATCCCGCTCGCGGACGGTGACCCCCTTTCCTTCGAGCGACTCGTGATCCACCGTCACGGAGAAGGGCGTGCCGATCTCGTCCATGCGAGCGTACCGTCGGCCAATTGAACCCGAGTCGTCGTAGAAAGCGGCGAGGCGTTTCCTCAGGCTTACGTGGAGGGCCTCGGCCTTTTCCGGGAGCCCGTCTTTGTTCACGAGGGGGAAGACGCCCACGCTCACGGGCGCGAGGCGCGGCGGGAGCCGCAAGACGATCCGCTCGCCTTTGCTGTACGACAGGTCGAGCAAGGCCCACACGTTGCGGTCCACGCCAAAGGACAATTCGAGGACATGGGGAATGAGCCGCGATCCGTCGACAGTGACGGACTGCTTCGCGTGAGACACGGCCTCGTGACCCTTCAGGTCGTGGTCCGTCCGGTAGTGGACGCCGCCGACCTCCTTGAATCCGCCGAGGCTCTCTTGTTTCACCTGAATGTCGAAGTGGATCTTGTTGTAAAACGCGCGCTCCTTCTCATCGAGCTCCGCAAAGCGGAATGCGTCTCGCGGGACCCGCAACCGCTCAAGATAGAATCGCTGCACCGCCGCGAGGTGGTAGACGTACCAGCGTGGCAGATCGCGCGCGACGAGGTCCTTCGGGAGAATGTCGTGTGCACCGGGCTCGTTTTTCTCCGCGGCCCAGGCGATCCGAATCGGTGTGGATGCGATTGCGTCGAACGGAAGCCCGGCCGCGAACGTCGCGGGGTCAAAGAAGATCTGGAGTTCCGCCTGGAGGAATTCCCGCATGCGGTACGCGCCTTGGCGTGGGCTGATCTCGTTCCGGTACGCCCGCCCGACGATCGCGAGCCCCATCGGGAGCTTCCGGCGCAATGCTTCGAACTCCCGCTTGAAATTCAAGTAGACGCCCTGGGCAGTCTCCGGCCGAAGGTACGCGCGATCCTTTCCGGTCGGCCCGACGTCGAGCGGGAACATCATGTTGAAGGGTCGCGCCGGTCCGAGTTCGCCTTTGCAGTTCGGACAACGGATTTTCAATTCGCGGATTCGAGCGTCGAGCTCTGCGGGCGTGAGCCCTTCGTGTTCTTCATGCGTCGCGGCTTCGAGCAGCTGATCTCCGCGGTAGGATTCGCCACAGCGCGTGCACGTGATCAGGAGGTCCGAGAAATGGTCCACGTGGCCGGAGGCCTTGAGGGGCGCCTCCGGGAGGATCGTCGTCGTGTCGATGAGGTAGTAGTTATCGCTCAATCCGAGGAACGTCTCGGTCCAGAGGTCTTCCCACCGGCGACGCATGAGAAAGCCGTTGTGGCCGTAGTCGTAGAAACCCGCGAAACCTCCATACAGATCGACCGCGGGCCACAGGAAACCACGGCGGACGGACAACGACATCACGTCGTCGTAGGAGGCCATCGGCGCCAGAAAGTGGCGCCTCAGGATAAAGGATGGGGTGACCCGTGGTTGTTTCATCGGGTCGAACGGGCGACACCGCGTCGGCGTCGCCGGATCATCGACGCGTCCCGGACCGACGGAGCCGGTGCGGGCCATGGGCGTCCCCCGGAGACGACGAGTCGGACGTCGCTTGCCGAGGCTCGCACGAGGGAAGCAAACGCGTTCGGCCCGCCCGGGAGATCGAGGATGACGAGGTCGGCCCGGGCCCCGACGCGAATCCCGGATGGAGCGTCCCGATCGGACATACGACGTCCGCGCAGCGCCATCTCGAAGATCTCGCGCGCCGGCACCCCGCCCTTCATCCGGGCGACGCGATACGCGAATTCCATCTCTCGCAGAAGGGACGGCGCGTTGATCATCGCGTTGTCTGTTCCCAGACGGAGCTCCACGCCGTGCCCGAGCATGCGCGGAATGTCCGGCGTCATCCCGAAGAACGCGTTCGAGCGCGGACATACGACGATCGGGACGTCCGCGTCGGCGCACCGCTCGAGGTCCGCGTCCGTCGCCTGGACCATGTGGACGAGGAATGCGGGCTTCAAATCCAGGACCGTGTCGATATCTTCCCGCACTCGTTCGGAGCAGTGGATCGCGAAGATCTTCTTCGCCCGTCGCACGTCCGCGGCAAGCTTCTCGATCGCGTGACGCGGCCAATCGATGTACGAGCTCACTGCGATCCCGTCCGATGCGCGCAGGATCGCCGCCACCTCTCGCGGATCGTATGACAGCTCGGCGGGCCGACCGAGGGCAATCCCCTGAATGGGCACAGCCGCGACCGCCGCATAGAGCAGTTTGAGTCCCTTGAGTCCTCCTTCGCGGAAGTCGGCGAACCCCGTGGTCCCGGTCCTCACCATCGTCGCCATGGCCCGTCGCATCGCGGCGATCACCGCCGCGTCCTTCGCCTTCGCGAGGACGCGATGCTTGAGGCCGTGCGGCGGTGCGACGAGCTCCTCGATCGTCCCTTTCAGTTCCTGCGTCACGATCGCGTCGCCGAGGTGCGTGTGCGCGTTCCACAGTCCCGGGACGATGAGGCCTTCCGCGAGCGGAGTCCGAGCGCGCCCGGGGCGGACCTCTACGACGACGTCGTCTTCCCATCCCACGGATCCCTCCCGGAAGCGGCGGCCGTCGTAATACGAGCCGGAGACCCGCTGCACACCGCGCGATGGCCGGGTCGCGTTTAAACGTTGTCCGCGGGCTGCGGATGTCCTCGGAATCTTTATGGCGTGGGAGCTTTTCCTTCCGCTCGCGCCACCGTAGCTCAGCCGGTTAGTGCGGATCCTCCGCCTAACCGCCCTGTGCGAAGGCGATCGCGCAAATGCCGCCATAGCTCAGCCCGGCAGAGCGGCAGTTTCGTAAACTGCAGGTCGGGGGATCGAAGCCCTCTGGCGGCTCCCCACTTTTGCCGAAGGCGTCCTGGGTTCGAATGCCTGCGGTGGCTTTTCGAGTCGTTGTTTCCGTGCCGTACGGCCGATCGGTCCTAGTTGACTTCCTGACGCCGCCAGAGTCGATCGATTCGACCGGGGACGATGAAGAACACCGGGTAGAGCACGTAAGCCCCGAGGCTGAGGACCGGGTTGAGGAACGAGACCAGGATGGCCGCCGCGGAGAAGCCGGGTCCCATGAGCATCCGCCGGCGGGCCAGCCAGATGAAGCGGTCGTTGAGGCCCGCTTCCACGAGATGATGATGGAGTGTGGCGTACCAGAGCGTCAGGAACATGAAAATCTGGATGGCGAGGAGATTGAGCCCATAGGCCACGATGGTCAGCTGCTCGAAGGGGTGATGTCCGAGAAGGGCCGTCGTAAGCGGGAGCAGACCGACGAAGAGGAGGAAGGTGTTGTTGAGCCAAATGAACGTCCGATCCGTGCGCTTCACGATTTGAAATCCAACGTGATGACCGACCCAGAAGACCCCGACCGTGACGAAGCTCAGCGCGTAGGTCAGGACTCCCGTCACGATGTCCTCGAGGGCCGGGAGCCGCTGGTTTGCGGGGCCTGTGATGTACGGGATGGTCAAGCTGAGACCGAGGACCGTCATCACGGCTCCGAAGATGCCGTCCGTCAGGGCCTCGACCCTCGTTTTCCCGAGTCCCGTGACGGAGCCGCTTCGCGCACTCATGAAGCCTGTCGCGCCATAGCCACGGTGGGCTATAAGTCCGGCCTACCTCCGGAGCCGCACATCTCATCAGGCGGCATCGCATGAGCCCCGCGGCTCACGATGCCCGGTGCCGCGAGTCAGCGCACCTCGGGCCCGCCGCCGGACGGCCGGGTCGGTGGCATTGCCCCAACGGTTGGGGTTCCACGCATCTTTTTCGGCGCGTTCGCTTGGATCACGGTCTGGCTCGATACGACGTAGATGGGGTTGCCGCTCTGGTCGTACTCGCCTTCGATCCGCAAGACCCCGGTCAGGATAACCCGGACCTTCAGGGTCGTGCCATCCGTCAATTCATACGTGGACCAGGGTTCAGCTTTGGCCTCAAAGTCGATCTGCTCTGCTTCCACTTGGCGCTGCGTCACCGGCGAGATGATCTTGACCATAGGTGCGACACCTTCTCCCGAACCTTAAGCGCTCCGGCCAAGGATTGCAACAGCCGTCCTCGAAGCCCACGCGCAGGTGTCGAGAGTTGATCGCCGGGAGCCCGCGTCGGCGCCCTCCCGGATACCTTTATTGTGGAGCCGTTGGCTTGTCGGCCGTATGGTTGAGAAAACCGAGAGTGCCGAACATGAGCGCATGCGAAAGGCACTCGCCGCTTGGTTCACGACCCAGGGGCTCTCGAATGTCAAGACGCCCGCAGATCCGGTCGCCGACATGGTCCCGGATGTCCAGGCGGACTACTTCGCCAAGATCGTCTACGGCGAAGCAAAACTCTGCGGGGATTTTTCATCGCAAGATACGAAGGAGCAGCTGCTGAACTATTGCGGCGGGCTCCCCTCCGAATACAAGCTCGTCCTTGGCATTCCAAAAGCCTGCGAGCCCTCCGTTCAACGCGTCGTCGCGGAGTGGGGGTTCACGCACCGAATCCAATTGGTCGGGCTCTGACGACGCCGGCAGCCACGATTCGGATTGGATCCGCCGGTCTCATTTCCGATAACGCGAAATCTCTTTTCCGTCTCTTGGGGAAAGGTATTTGGCGGGCATTCGCCTTCGCGCTGCCGCCCGGAGGAGGGCGCCGTCATGGGATACAAGTTGGTTGGAGTGATCGGTTTCGCCGTGGCGTTTTCGTTGCTCGTCTCGTCGGTGAGCGCCGGGAGACCGGGTGGCACGACCTCGACGATCACGTTCTCGAACGGAGCCTTGCTGTTGAACAGCGGAAGCAGCGAACCCGCGGTGACGATCGGTCCGGACGGGACCACCGTCTTCACGTCGCTCTCGTGGATCACGTTCGGTACGAACGTCTGGAAGACCGCGTTTGGCGGATCCCCCGCCTTCCAGGGAATCCCGGACAACGGGATCGTCTCGGGACAGTTGGGAGGCGAGGACGCGGACGCGGACATTGGGTCCACGGGGACCATCCACTTTACTTCGTTGGTCGCCTTGATCAATCCGCCGTTCACCGCCGCCCGATTGGGAGTCTCCGCCGTTACCTGCCGAAACGCGGACACATCGAACAACTTCGCGAACTGCAAGGCGCAGATCATCGACACGACCCAGGCGGACCGTCAGTGGATCACCTCGGACGGGCCGACCGTCTACATCTCGTATCATGACAGCGGCTCGAGCACCTTGATTCACGTGCAGCGATCGGACGATGACGGCTTCACGTGGACGCGAGTGGGCGATCCCATCACGGGTCAAAGCCGGCTCACCGGCATGTCCACGTTCAACAACGACCAGGGACCCATCGTCGCGGATCCGACGACCCATTCCGTGTTCGTCGTGTACGCGGCGGGCCAAGGTGGCCTCCAGAAGGGCACGAACGCGAACTTCAACAACATTGTCGTGTCCCGCAGCTTGGACAAAGGGCTGACATGGACGCCTTCACTTGTGTATCATGCACCTGTCAACACCGCGCTGAACAATGTGTTCCCGGCCCTCGCCGTCGATCCGGCGAATGGAAAACTGTACGCCGCATGGTCCGACGCTCACACCGTCTGGTTCGCGGCATCGTCGGACCACGGGTCAACCTGGAGTTCCGCCGTCGCGGTGAACAGCGCTCCCGCGTCGACCGCGGTCTTCCCATGGGTCGCGACGCTCGGCGGCACAGTCGACGTAGTCTACTATGGAACGACGGCGTCGAGCAAGGACGACCCCGGGGCGGTGTGGAACACGTACATGGCCCAGACGACGGACGACGGCTCGCACTTCACGCAGGCCACGGTCACCGCGCACCCGAACCATGTCGGAGTGATCTGCACGTTCGGTACGGGTTGCGCCCGAGGGACGCGGAACCTGCTCGACCTGTTCGAGGTCGCGATCAATCCGTTGAACGGCAAGGCGGCGATCATCTTCACGGATGACACGTTGACCATGTACACCCGAAGCGATGGGACCGTGGCGCCGTTGCCGCAGGTCGTCGTAGCGTGGGAGTCGTAGACGCGGAACGGCCGCCGGCTCACGGATCGCCGCCCGCGGCCGCGGTCGTCGACCGTGTGAGCCCCGACTCTACCCTCGACAGTACGACATGGAGGCCGGCGGCCAAGGCAAACGACGGCAGGGTCGCGCCAATCGGGAGGGCAAAGACGACGATCACGAAGTATACGGCGGCGCCGGGGATCCAGCTCGCAAACGCGGACCATCGCCAGGGACGGGCGCCGTCGAAGAACTCCGAAGCCGCGTAGGTCCCCCGGCGCGCGACGAACGAATCCGCGATGACGACGCCGAGGAGCGGAACGAACAGGCCGCCGATCAGGAACAGGAACAGTTCGTATCCGCCTCCGATCCCTTCGCCGCGGCTCCAGAGGAACGCGGCTCCGACCATCGCGATGACCGTCGCCCCGACGATGAAGGTCAACTGGCGTCTCTTCGGTGCGAGATTCTGGATCGAGACCGCGGTCGAGTAGACGTTCGCGAAGGCGTTGTCCGTCTCGTCGACGAGGATGATGAGGAGGGGAAACGCCCCGAGGCCCAGCAGGCCGATGACCGCCAGGAAATTCGGCTGACCGAAGGCGAACCCGATGACCATGAGCCCGGCACCGAGCAGATAGAATACCGTATTTGCAATCGTGTAGCCTGCGGTCGTCCCGATCAGCGAGTCTCTCGAGGATCGCGCAAATCGGTTGTAATCCGAAATCAGCGGCCACCAGGAGACCGGCATCGCGATCACGAAGTCAAGGCCGAGGAGGAGGGATGAAAAACCGGTGAACGGCGCGTATCGTGCGTTGAGGTCGGGCCCTTTCAGGATGAGCGCGACTCCAATCGCCGCCGTCGACGCGTACACGAGCCAAATCGCGAACCGTTCGAGCCAGGCGCGGATGACCGCAAGCGGGCCTCCGAGGGCGAGGGCCGCCACGACCGCGCCGAAGATCGGGATGAAGAGGGTTGCGGTCGACGGGCCGAAGACGTCGCCGACGAGCGTTGCCGCGGCAATCCCCATCACCAGGAGTTCGAAGGCCGCCCACCCGAGGAGCTGGAACACGTTCAGCGCCGTCGCGACGTAGGACCCGCGTCGACCCAGGATCGGACGCAGACTCACCATCGTCGGGACGCCGGCGCGACTCCCGTGGTGCGCCGCGGCCGCGAGCATCAGGCTCCCCAGGACGGAACCGACGAGGGCCACGACCGCAGACTCGGCGAGGGTCAGGCCGAATCCGAAACCGCCGACGCCGATCAACAGCGTCCCCGCGGCGAGGACCAGCAGCCCAATTCCGAGGCTCGACCAGAGGACGAACAGATCGAAAGTGCGGAGGACCCGCAACCCATGCGGCACCGGTTCGACGCCCCATTCCGGCGGCCTCCGCACCCGGAACATCGAGAGGCCAAGCCCTCCGCGTATATATCGGATTGGCGGACGACGTCCGGCGGTTCACTTCTTCGTCTTCGCGAACTTCGTGTACGAATGCTTCAGCGCGGTGACGAGCGGGAGCTCCTTTCCGGCCAGGAAGTTGATGAGGGCGCCCCCTCCCGTGCTCACGTGATCGATTCGGTCCGAGAGCCCCAGTTGTTCGACCGCCGCGACCGTGTGTCCACCACCGACGATCGAGAAGCCATCCGCTTCGGCGACCGCGGTGAGCAACTCACGCGTGCCGACCGAGAACGGCTCGAGTTCGAAGACGCCTGCAGGACCGTTGAAGAAAATCGTCTTCGCGCGGTGAATCTCCTCGACGTAGTGGGCGATCGTGTCCAGTCCGATGTCGTACACCGGCGACTTCGTCGGGAGAGCGGACACCGGGACCGGCTTCCGCACACCCTCGTCGTTCAGCACGACATCCGTGGGCCGAAAGATTCGCCCGGGGAACCGCGCGAGGAGTTCCTTGCACATCGCCAGGTGGGCGTCGTAGTCCTCGACCTCGCGTCGCATGAAGTCGGTCGTCGGCTTGCCCGGGTCGATTCCGGCCGCATCGAGGAACAGGTTCGCGACGCCGCCCGAGGTGAGCACGCTGTCGACCAGATCCTTCTCGAGCATGTGACGGGCGACCGCGATCGAGTCGTCCGCTTTCACGCCCCCGAGGAGCGCGATCTTCGGCCGCTCGGGCTGCTGGACCGCCTGGGTGAGCATCGTGAGCTCGCGCTCCATCACGCGACCCGCAAGGGAGGGCAGCACCTCGCAGAACCCGACGAGGCTCGGCTGCGCCCGGTGGGCCGCGGCGAACGCATCGAGGACGAAGAAGTCCGCGTGGGGCGCGAGCCGGCTCACGATGTGGGTCTTCGCCATCTTCTCGAGCTTCGTGTCCGCGAGCGCTTCTTCCTCCGAATAGAAGCGGGTGTTCTCGAGCACGATGACGTCCCCGACGTGCATCGACTCAATCGCCTCGATCGCGGGCCGACCGAAGAGACTCGGCACGTACCGCACGGGGCGTCCCAGGAGTGCGGCGATCCGCTCCGCGTGCACCTCGAGGGTCGTGAAGTCGTCCCTTCCCGGTCGCGACTGGTGGGCGAGCAACGCGACCTTCGCGCCCCTCAGCTCCCGGATCGTGAGCAGGTGCTCGCGGATCCTCGCATCGTTCAGGAGCTCGCCGGTCGCCGGGTCGATCGGAGAGTTGATGTCCACTCGCAGGAGGACCGTGCGGCCCGAGAGGTCAAAATCATCCATCGTGAAGAAGTCCCGGGCCATCGGCATATGACGCAAAATCCCGGAGCATAATAGTCCTTTCGATGTCGAACTCGGTGCATAACAGACTCAGACACTCAGCGACGCATCGTGGCCGCTACGCGGACTCAGCCGTGCCGCAATCACCCGTTTGTGGCACACCTGAATCAACGGGGTTCGGGACCCTTGCCGCGAAGGAATCGCACCTGATGGTACAACAAGCCGACGAACATCGCGCCGAAGATGAAGGCGAGCATCCCATACACGAACGCAAGCACCGGGGCAACTTCAACGGCTTGTCCGGAAAGCGTGAAGGAAATCATCCCGATCGTGGCGACCAGAGAGAGCACGAACAAGACCGCAAGAAGAACGAGTCCAAAGAGAATCAGAAGCGACTTGAGGTCTCCAAGAACCGCGCCACTTCTCATGCCGAAACCTCTATCCCTCCATGGGGGCAAATTCCTTCCGATTCGGGACCTCGGTGCCGCGTTGCCCTGTGACGCCGGGCCGCTCCGCTGAACCGTGGGAAAGAAAAAAGGAAAGGGGGCAAGGGCCAGCGGCCCCTGCCCATGCTGGGAAAACGGGGACAGATGAACTCGTGGGAAGCTCTGTTATGCTCCGACTTTGACGCCGTGATAGTCCTTTCGCATCGCGAGTGCGCGTCGACCGCCGCGGCGGATGCCTCACGGTTCTCAAACGAGGAAACTGGGTTGGAACCTTTTTAGAGGGGCCTCGGGAATGGGCCGTGGCCACCGAGGGACCTCTACGCCCCAGGACCTCCTCCTCCCAGAGGGAAAACTCATCCGCACCACGCGGGGCGGTCCCAACGCGCTCAAGCAGCTCCTCCTCGATCTGAAGAAGTACTCGTTCTCGGGCTACGTCCGCACGGTCCGGGGCGGGAGCGGGAAACGCTCCGAGGGGATCGTCCTCCTGCGCGGCGGGAACCCCGAGGCGAGCCTGTACCATCGGGACGGCGCACAAGACCGCGGGCGGAGTGCGCTCAAGAAAGTGTGGCAGGACTCGTACGACGAGTCGTGCATCCTGGAGCTCCACGCCCGAGTCGACATGGACGGTTTGGTGAGAGAGTACGCGGACTCGATCCTCGAGCGGCCCGCGAAAGTCGTCAAGAAGACGAAGATCCCGCAGACGATGGAGCGGTCGGAAATCGAGAAGCAGATCCGCGCGTGGAAGGACAAAGGGTACGACGTGTCCTCCATCGAATCGAACCTGGATGCCGAAGCGTCCGTCCTCGCGGCGTCCGTCGTCGCGATGCGCGACGGCGTGAAAAAGGCCGAAGCCGTCGGCGAGATGCTGGCCGGCCTCGACGTCTCCGGATTCGAATCCCGAGCCGCGATCCTCCGGGAGAAACTCAAGGACCCTGTGAGACACCCCGACATCGACACGGAGGTCGAGAGCCTCCGGGATGCGGTGGAGAGCCTCCGCCAGATCGAAGCGCGTCGCCAGGTCGAGCTGGAGCGAGGACGCGACTCGCAGGAGCGCACGAGGAAGGTCCTGGATCTCGTGATGAAGCAGCAGCAATCCCTGCGGCCCGAAGCCGGTCCATACTCGACCGAGGACGTCGCGCGGAAGGTCCTCGAGGAAACGCAGCCGGCACGGGATGCGGCGACGAATCTCGTCCAGACGTACACGTTCGAGTCGTTCATCGTCGGAGAGAGCAACCGGTTCGCCCACGGTGCCGCGGTCGCGGTCGCGAAGCAGCCGGCGAAGGAGTACAATCCGCTCCTCATCACGTCCGGCCCGGGCCTCGGGAAGACCCATCTCCTCCACGCGATCGGGAACTACATCGCGTCCCATTCGAAGGAATCGAAAGTGCAGTACTTGACTTGCGAAACGTTCGCATCGAGCCTCGCCAACGCGAAGGAGATCGGCACCTTGTCCGCGTTCCGGGAGCGCGTGCGCGGCATGGATTGCCTTCTGATCGATGACATCCAGTTCCTCAGCGGCATGCCCGAGATTCACGAGGAATTGTTCCACACCTTCAACGATCTGCACGACACGCAGAAGCAAATCGTCCTCGCGAGCGATCGTGCCCCGAAGGCGATTCCGAACCTCGACGAGCGCCTGATCTCGCGTTTCGAATCCGGGCTCGTCGCCGGCCTCGAGCCTCCAGACCTCCTGATGCGGGTGACGATCCTCGAGCGTCGCGCCCGCGACGAGAACATCCCCATCGAGGGCGAAGTGCTGACCTGCATCGCGAACCTCGTGGCCAACAACGTCCGAGAGCTCGGAGGGGCCTTCAATCGAGTCGTCGCGTTCTCGTCGTTGATGCATCGCCCGCTCACCCAGGATCTCGCCCGCGAAGTCTTGTCCGGTGCGACCGCGGAACCGACCGCGGAACCGATCCCGCAACCCGTGCACGAGCGGATCGCGGACGAGCGGGCGGACCGTCCGCCGATCTCCGCGACGGCGACCCATGAGCTTACACCAGGCCGCAGCTATCTGGTAGAGGAGGAGCGACCCGCGCGGGCGTTCCGCCTCTTGACGGATTTCCTCGGTGGCGGGGGCAGCGGCCTGGTCATCACCCGCACGAACCCGAAACGCGTGCGGCAGGCCCATGACTTGCCGACGGAACGCGTCCTATGGCTCACGGACCGCGAGGGCTCTGCGGAGGAGACGATTGCCCCCGCGCTCGAGCGAATCGTCTACGAGATCGAGGACTTCATGGGGAAGCAGACGCGCGGCGCCATCCTCTTGGACGGGATCGAATACCTGGTTTCGAACAGCTCGTTCGACGCCGTCCTGATGTTCGTCCGGCGACTGCTGGATGCGATCTCCGAGAGCCGCTATGCGTTCATTATCTCCCTTGGGCCCGCGACCTTGAGGGACCAAGAGCTCAAGACGCTCGAGCGAGAGATGGAAGTCATCCGGTATCCGTGATTGTCGAAGGACCTACCCGAGACTTTGAACCGCCTTGTGAAACTCGCGGATCTGGCGGAGCGCATCTCCCCAGGACCCCTGCTTCACGAGGGCGCTCGCGTCCTTGAGGATGCCAATGGGTCGGGAGAGGTCATTGCCTCGCACCTTCAAGTCCAGCAGTTCGTTGCGCGCTTTCCGCATTTCCTCTTGAACGAAAGCCGGGACGTCTCGCTTCATGCGTTCTTGCGCCTGCTTCCCGAACCGGAGGGCGCCCGAGGCGTCCCGCCGGTCGAGCGATTCGCGGCCTTGGCGGAGGAGTCGCTCGGCGTCGCGGAGGTCCATCCTCATGGCCCGCGCCTCGCGCGCGAGGCGATCGCCGCCATCGAGCATCTGGCGGGCCTCGTGGAAATCCTTCGCATCGATCTGGAACGTGCCGAGCGCCAACTGGAGCCGGTCCCAGGCCGCGTCGTAGTCGCCGGCTTCCAGCCGACCGACGGCTTCTTGGAGCTTCGGGGTCGCTGCCTGGACGCCCGCATCCCCCTTCGCGGCGCGTAGTTCTTGGAGGAACGCGTCGATTTGGCCGCCGATGAAGTCGACGAACGCGACGTCGAGCGTGCGTCGGGCGTCCGCGATGAGCGTGACCGCGCGCTCGATATCGCGTCCCTTCCCCGCCTGGATCGCGTCGTTGATGATCCGTTTCCCCTCATCGATTTCGAGTCCGATCCGTTTGGCCGAAACCAGGAGAGGCTTCACCTCGTTCACCAATTTCGGGAGTTCGCGGTAGAGGAGCTTTCGGTCTCCGGATGGAATTCGGCGGTCCGATTCGCGTCGGGTCCGCCGCAGTTGGTCGATCCGGTTCTGGAGGGGGCTCCGGGCCGGCTTCGCGGTGGCCGCGGGACCTGCGAACGAGCGCGTCATGGGAGCCTCCGGGCGGACGGTCTCGACGACCGGAGGGGGCCGGATCTTCCCCATCGGGGCGGCTGCGGTCTGCGCGTCTTCCGCGAAACGGACCCCGCAACTCGGGCAGCGGTCCGCGTCCGCCGGGACCGAGGTCTTGCAGACGGGGCATTCGTATTCCGTCGCCTCGCCTTCGGAGAATTCCGCCCCGCAGCCCGGACACACGGTCGCGTCCGCCGAGACCAGCGTCTCGCAGACGGGGCAGAGGAATTGCTCGCCGAGATCGGCCACGGCCTCCGTGGCGGGTCTCGGTTTCGCCTCGGCGCCGACCTCCGCCGATTCCGGGGATTCGCGGGCCACGTTCTTGAGCGTCTCGAAGATTTCGCGGTGGTCTTCCTTGCCTTCCATGATCGAGGCGAGGATCTCGTCGATGCTCCGGCCGTCCTTCACGGGCATGTCGAGGGGATCCGTGCTCCCGCCGATGTCGAACAAGGTCAGGTCCGTCTGGCACGAAGGACACACGCGCGCGTCCGCGTCGATCGGAGTGTCACAGACGGGACAGACTTTCGTTTCCTTCGCTGGCGTAAGCCGACACCTCGAACTCGTCGACACGTTTCTATCTGGAAACTGCGTACAAAGACTTTCCGGACTCAGTCCAGAGAATGATAAGTCCTCAGCCCAGATAATCACCTCAAAACGATTAAGTGAGCCCTGCCCCCGTGTGATGCGTATCCGGCGCGGCCATGGCGTTTCGCAGTGCAATCGACGGTCTGGACAAAGTGATTCGGAGCGACATCGTCCCACCGAAGGTCATCCTCGTCACGGGCCCGCCCGGGTCGATGAAGACCTCGTTTTGCTACAGCCTCATGTCGCGGTACTTGAAAGACACCGGGGAGTTCGGGCTGTACACCACCCTCGAGGAGACGGTCCAGTCGCACCTGCGGAACATGGAGTCCCTCGGCGTCGAGCTCTCGATGAACATGCAGATCAGCGACTTCACGGACCTCCGGGAGATCGATGCGGTCGTGGGCCCGGACGACCAGACGGACTACCTCGCCTTCATCGAGCGGATGATCGGTCACTACCGCAAGGTGCACGGTCACAAGTTCAAGCTGTTCGCCCTCGACTCGCTCGGCGCGCTCTACTCGCTCATGGAGAACACGAGCAACATGCGCAAGCGGATGTTCTACTTCTTCAAGATGCTCCGGGACAACGAACTCACGTGCCTCGTGGTCATGGAGCGGGCGCCGAACGGGGAGAGTCAGCTCCTCGGGAACGAGGGGTTTCTCGTCGATGGCATCGTCGTGCTGGGACTGGACCGGTCCCGCGGGAAGCTCGTGCGGTATCTCCAGGTCGAGAAGATGCGATCCGTCGATCACTCGATGGAGAAACACGCGATCGAGGTCCGGAAAGGCGGGCTCACCATCCTCGGTCCGATCTTCGAAGCGGGAGGGAATTCATGAGCGACGTTCACACGCCGACGCCTGGGAGGCTCGGCGCCATGCACGAACATCGGAGGCACCGTAAATGGCCGAAGGATCGATTCTAGACGCGCTAGATGCACTGAAGAAAGTGGAAGAAAGCCTGAAGTCCCAGGACGCGGACCGAAGGGAGCGCGAGGCGGCCCTTCAGGATCAAGCGGCCAAAATCGAGGAAGACCGCCGAGTCCTCGAACAGGAACGGACCTCGCTCTCGGAAGAGCGGGACTCGCTCGTCGGCCGGGAGAAAGGGCTGCGGGCGCGCGAGAAAGAGCTCGAGCAGAGCGAGCGGGCGATCGCCGAGCGGGAGCAGCAATTCGATTCCACGAGACAACAGGTGCTCGCGAAGGAGAACTCGCTGGTGTCGCGCGAGCAGGAACTCGCAAAACGCCTCGAATCGCTCGTGCGGCGGGAAGAGGACATCGCCCGACGGGACTCGGAGGCGGTCACCCATGTGAAGGACATCGCCGCGCGGAAGACCGAGATTGCCGCGAGGCAAGAGCAGATTGTGAAGCTCCTCGAAGACCAGAAGGCGACGCTCGATGCGCAGATTGGTCGGAACCGCGAGCTCATGGAGCGCGAAAAGAGGCTCGCGGCCGAGGAGGAAAACTTCGCCGCGGCCCGCGCGAAGATTGCCGAAGAAGGGAAGCGGCTCCTCGAGCGGGAGAAACAATTGATCGCCCAAGAACAGTCGATGAAGGCGATGCCTTCGACGCCTGCTGCAGCGCCTGCCATCTCCGTGAAACCGGTGCCCACGACGCCGATGTCGTCCGCGGGATTCCGGCCTCAACCCGTCCCAACCAGTCCGGTGCCCGCGGTCGCAAAGGCCGCCGCGCCGGTGCCCGTCGCAGTCGCGCAGATGGCAAAACCCGTCGCGAAGGTCGCCGTCCAGGCGGAGTCCGCTTCCGGCGGCGAATCCGAGATGGCGTGTCCAGCCTGTGGCACGATGATCTCGTCCGATGCGATCATGTGCTACGCATGCGGGCACCGTCTCCAGGACGAAGCGGCCGCGGAGGAAACATCGGAGACGGAGGGAGAGTCCGAGATCCCCTGTCCAGCCTGTGGCACGATGATCTCGTCCGATGCGATCATGTGCTACGCATGCGGGCACCGGATGGCCGACGAGGACAAAGCCTCGAAGAAGGGCCCCGTCAGCGTGAAGAAGGTCATGAAGAAGAAAGTGATCTGAGCCGGGTGGTCGAGTCCACGCGAGAGCGACGCGCGGGCCCAAGGCCATTCGGTTTTCTCACATTTTCGGTCGGATTTCCGCGATTTTTGGCCATTTCTATCCGTGTGAGATGATAAAAGCATTCTCTCCATATTCTAGCGTCATTCTTCCGCGTGAGAACAGGTGCGTATCGGGATAGATAATCGCGCGGTAACCTATTTATAAAGAGGCCCCGGATGGCCCGCGCAACATGCCCACCGGTCGTAGTCCTCCGGATGCGTTCGGCCGACTCGACCTCAGGAGGTCTTGGGTTGTCTAGCCGATCCGAACGGAATG
>WNGM01000539.1_pt1 | contig 47113 bp, 39 predicted proteins | sample 5400571 | NCBI WGS metagenome assembly WNGM01 (sample SAMN13153378, study PRJNA577476) | soil metagenome | isolation source: 100 cm soil or saprolite under Garry oak tree replicate 2 | place: USA:California | collected 2016-06-15 | reverse complement strand
TCCTTGCATCGTTGCTGACCGTAGGTAGAAGCGCTAGCGTGTATAGTAGGGTTGACCCTTGCGGTCAACCTGAGTTGCAGCGATGGATTTCAAGGTTCTACTGCTCTGTCAATCTTATTTTGGTGAGTGAAATGTAGTGGCACGCCAGGCTTCACTTTCGTATATAACAGGGCAACCTGTAAGCTAGCCCCCGATCTTTGCCAGAACCGCAACGGGGTGAACGCAGCAAGGGAGTCGATATCTGAATATACTTCCGGGTAACTAGAAATTTAGTGATATGGAGCCAGAGCAATCGGCGCAACTCGAATCAATTTTTCAACACATGCCGGTAGGAGTCGCTATTTTAGACTGTCCCGACCTGCGCCTTCTTTACGCTAACCCATACTTGCTCTCGTTACTCGATCAAGCACATGAAGCCGGGCGTCCTCAAGCTATAATCAGCCATAGCCTGTATGAGATTATCCCCGAAGAATTATTGCGCATAGCCCTACCTTTGCTACAACAGGCCTGTTCAACCGGACAACGGATGAGTTGGTCCGATATCCCCTACGAGGGCTTCCTGGCTACTCGTGGGCGGACCTACTGGCGCGTAAGCGTCGAGCGGTCAGAGCGCGAGGCTGAGTCACTTTCAATCAGCGGAAGGCACGAAACGAGACATACTTTTGCTCCGCTTGCTCCCTTACTGGTAACAATTGAAGATGTAACTGAGTTAGCACGTTCACGTCTCTATGTGAATGCCATCGATTCCATCTCCTCAGCTATCGTAGGTCCCTTTGCCCTGCCCCTGGTGCTTGAGCGCATTCTTCAGGCTGTCCAGGATATGGTTGGCTCAACCCGTTGTGCCATCTTGCTCATTGACGATTGGGAATCCGGTTCTGATTTCCGCTACCCTGGTTACGTAGGAGAAGACCCCGATTTATCGAGGGGCGAGCGAAGCGAGGAGCCAGGTGAAACACACACTCAGGCTGATACCCCTTCCACCGTTACTATTGCTGCTCAGAAAGGGGTACACCTCCGTTCACAAGACTGGCATCCACAGTTGAGTGAGCAATTGCTCCTTGGACATGTCGCACGCGATCGCCGTACCCTTGTGATTACCGATACCAGCACAACACCGGAAATGAATTTTCCTTTGCTTGATGATGGAGGTATACCTCGTCGTCCGGGTTCCGCCCTCTGCATACCAATCTTCGAGCCAACGCCTGACCGCCCGCCGCCTACGGCGGTCCCTCCGATCAATCGGGGGCCTACAGTAGACCCTCGATCTATCGAGGGGAGAGCTAAGCGAGAGACCATAACCCATACAGGAAGAGTGCTGGGTACTATTGAGGTATACCATCGTCGAGCGCGCGGCTTTCCGGCTGAAGAGGTTGAGCTGCTAGAACAATTTGCCCAGCAGGCTGGACTCGCCATACAAAATGCGCGCCTGTTTCTACGAATCAACCAGTTGGCCCGCGATGCCAGCCGTAACCTGCGCCAACGCGAACACATCATGCAGGCTATTCCCGATGGTGTCATAATCTATGATCCACGCTGGCGTGTAGTGGACGCTAATCAGGCTATTCGTAAATTGCTCGGCTGGACAAATGATGTTATTGGTCTCCATATCACCGAGGCGCTGGCGCGCAGCACAGCCCTCTTTTCCCAGGATTACAAATCCATCGATAACTTTGTTTCGGAGCTTGATCGTCGTGTGATGGAAAGACGGGTCGACGAAGTGAAGGTTATAGGGGCCGACGGAAAACCATACACGCTGAGTCGCTCATATGCCCCCATACACGATGACCTTGGAGACATCTTCGCTTCTGTCGTCATTTACCATGATATGACAGAACAGGTCGCGGCCCGTGAACGAATCGAAGCAGAAGTGGCCCAACGTACGGCGGAGCTTGCACAACGCAACATGGCGTTGGAACTCGCAAAAGCTGAACAGGACCTGGCAAGCGCGCGAATGGAACTGCTCCTGGAACGTTTACCATCGGGCGTCATTCTTATCTCTGCCGACGACAAGAGCATTTCCATCATCAATCGTCAGGCCGCGCAGATCTTGCAAAGCCTCGGCTTGCCTATTGAACCGCATGATAGTGTTATATCCATCGCTGCAACGCCGCTAGCGCGCCTACCTACGGTCAGCAGCGATGAAATGAAGGACTTGATATCCATCGCTGCAACGCCGCTAGCGCGCCTACCTACGGTCAGCAGCGATGAAATGAAGTACCTGGATGCAGCAACGAGAAACGCCATTGGCAAAAATGCAGAAGAACTATTTCGCCTCTCCATAGTCTATGCCCCTTCTGGCTCACTGGTGCCCTACGAGGAAAGCCCCCTGGCTCTGGCGCTTGACAAAGGAGAGGCAAACGAAGCAGAACTGCACTCGTTGCAGCCTGATGGACAAGCTATCTACCTGCTCGTCAGTGCAGCCCCTTTGCGTGCTAGCGATGGTACCATCACCGGCGCGGTCCTGGTCCTGCATGAGATTACCAAGCTCAAGACCTTAGAACGTGCCCGCGAAGACTTTTTTACGACAATGGCCCACGAACTGAAGACACCGCTGGCAAATATTCGCGCACATGTGAGCGCGCTGCTGGCTGAAGACCTGCTCTGGTCGCCGGAGGCACAACGCAATTTCTTACAATCAGCCGATGAACAGGTAGATCGCCTGGTAGGCATGATTAACCACTTCCTGGATGCATCCCGGGTTGAGGCGGGAGCTTTACGTCTGGAACTCGAACCAATCCTGCTGCCAGAGATGCTAGAAGACCTGCAAGAACGCCTGGAAGCTCTCATTGCAAACTCTGGCCGTCAGCTTGAGATCAAAATGCCGCCATTCTTGCCCGCGGTCATGGCCGACTATGAGCTGATTATGAGTGTACTGACGAACTTGCTTAGTAACGCCTTCCGTTACGCTCCAGAGGGGGATACTGTCGTTCTTGAGGTGAAACCTGTGTATCATTCAGGTGACATGTACCCTACTGGCGTCGAGTTACGCGTCACTGATCGCGGGCCCGGCATGTCACTGGACCAGCAAACCGCGCTATTTACTCGCTTTAGCACGTTTGCGGCTATGAGTCGCCCGGCTATCGACCGCCCAGGGCAACCCACGGCAGAAAGACGGAGGGGAAGCGCGCGGTGGAGCCCTGCTACAGGCCTCGGCCTCTACATTAGCCGTGGTATCATTGAGGCGCATGGAAGCAAACTCACGCTTCAAAGTAGTCCGGGTGAGGGAGCATCATTTTCATTTATACTTCCTTGCATCGTTGCTGACCGTAGGTAGAAGCGCTAGAGTGTATAGTATGGTTGACCGCAAGAGTCAACCTGAGTTGCAGCGATGGATAATAAATACTTGCCGTCGCGAGTACAATCAATAGGGAGGAAAAGGATAGCATCATGACTACCATAGATAGAAAAGTTCGTATCCTCTGCGTCGAAGATGATCAGCAGATGCGTACCTTCCTCCAGGCACAATTGAAAGCCAGGAACTTCCAGGTACAGACTGTTCGGGATGGCGCCCAGGCAATCGATATGGCTGCCATCTTTGAGCCACAGCTTGTTTTGCTCGACCTGTCCCTCCCTTCATTGGACGGGCTGACCTTTCTACGCCGTTTGCGTGAATGGAGTGGTGCGCCTGTTATTGTGCTCTCCGCGCATGACGAAGAGCCGGTAAAAATCAAGGCCCTTGACCTGGGTGCCGATGACTACCTGACCAAGCCTTTTAGCCTCAATGAACTGTTGGCCCGCGTGCGTGTAGCCCTGCGCCGCGCCGACGAAACAGCCCGTCTTCGCAGCTCTGCGACCGGCAGCGATACCCAGCGCTCTCAATATCGCTGTGGAGGGGAAAACGGTTTACAGGTCAATTACGCTCACCGTGTTGTACGCTCTGGTGGTCAGGTCATCCACCTGACTCCCACTGAGTACGATCTGCTCTGCGAGCTCACGCGTAACGCGGGCAAAGTACTGACTCACCGTGAACTCCTCCAGCGCGTCTGGGGCCCTGAGTACAGTGACGAAAACACCTACTTGCGTACCTTCGTACGACACCTCCGGCGCAAACTAGAACCCGATCCATCACAACCCCGCTTTTTGCACAATGAGCCGAGAGTGGGTTATTACGTTCCACCCGACGATACGACCAATGAGAGTTAGACAACACACGCCAAAGAGTTTCGCCTTCTTCACGCCAATTTCACAATTCTCGTCAACAAATTCACGATAATACTACCTACCTCAGGTTATACTTCCCCTAGAGAGGACGGACCTCTTCGGGTCTCACCGGCAGAGCTGCTGTAATTACAATGAAGCATCGCGGGAGCAGGATGTCAGTCATGCAGGACAGGGACGCTGCTAACACAATGCCGGGAGGCGGCGATATGAGTGTTGTGAATGAGTTATCTGTCAATGGTACGCGAGTTTTTGCCGACTCACTGCCTGAGCAGCAAGTAAAGCCAGGAATTTCAAATCGTATACTCGTCGTTGAAGATGACATTTCACTCGCTCACCTTGAAGCACATTTTTTAACCGCGCACAACTTTACGGTTGTGATTGCAAGTAATGGAGAGGTTGCCGTTGCTGCGCTTGACAACTTCAAGCCTGATCTTTTAGTGCTTGACCTCGAACTAGCAGGCCCACTGAGCGGTTGGGATGTTTTACAGCTGCTGCGCAAAAATGCCGCTATACCTGTACTCCTCACCACCAGTATGCCCTTCGACATGAGAAAGTATTTACGTACTCACGGGGAAACCCGGTCAACGCTGGATCACCTGGCCAAGCCCTATCAAATGCAGGCACTTCTCAAATGTATTAAGCGCATGTTGATGATCGCACCTCAGTAACAGTCTTCAGCCAGTGAAAAGGAGTATCTTATGGACCACAAAGAAGATCGCGAAATGTTACGTAAGGTCGGTTTCGCTGAGGTTGAAATGAATCGACTCTCCAGGCTTCGCAGAGATCACAACGAGAGAGAGAGGCTCCAGGCCATCGCGGATCACCGCCGCCTCGAGTTTGTACGCTGGCTGGTGTCCGTAGGCAAACTTACAGACCAGATAGCATAAGCTCACGTTAGCATGTTCAGCTAAGAGCACAGGCCATCGAGTTCATGTCCGTATTTGAATTCGTTGGCCTGTGCTCTTAGCTTGGAGGAAGTTCATCTTACCTCTCGCGCTAGCTGGGCAGCCACCAGCCAAAGAGTGGAGCAAAGGTCGAGTACAGCAGCCAGATATTCAGGCCGAGAATGACGACACTACACGCAATGGCAGCCCACGTCGTGATCGGTTTATTCACCAGGGTGCCCATCAGATCGCGACGACGTGTAAACATGATCAGGGTGATCACCGGCAGAGGCAGAACGAAACTCAAGACGACCTGGCTGATCACCAGGGTGCTGGTCGGATTGAAGCCGATCGCGGCAACGAGCACGGCAGGGATCATTGTCACCAAACGCCGCACCCAGATGGGAATGGTGAAGCCCACAAACCCCTGCATAATCACCTGACCTGCCATTGTGCCGACGGTGGAACTGGAGAGGCCAGAGGCCAACAACGAGATGGCAAAGACGATACTGGCGGCTCCTCCAAGCAAGGGTGTGAGAGTTTGGTAGGCAGTGTTAATGTCGGCCACATTATTCTGTCCATGGGCATGGAAGGTGGCCGCTGCCATATAGAGCATGGCCATATTGACGAGCCCCGCCAGACCCATGGCGATTACCACGTCCGGGATGCTCCACCGAAAGATGCGCCGAGCCTCTTTTTCGCTACGCGGGATAATGCGGTGTTGGGTCAACGAGGAGTGTAAAAAAATGACATGAGGCATCACCGTTGCTCCAATGATCCCCACTGAGAAGAGAATGCTCTGGGTCCCCCCCAACCAGGGCACAACGGTATGGAAGCCCACCTGACCCCAATTCGGATGGGAGAAGAAGGTCTCGATGAGGTAGCATACCGCAATCACGCCCACTAGAGCCGTGATCACCGCCTCTATGGGACGGAACCCGTGGCGCTCCAGCGTCAAGATCAGGTAGGTCACGACCCCAGTAATGAGGGTGGCATAGAGTAAGGGGATGCCAAACAAGAGGTTGATGGCGATACTGGCTCCCAGAAACTCGGCGAGGTCGGTCGCCATGGCCGCAATCTCAGAGACGATCCACATCGTATACACCACCGGTTTACGAAACTGGAGGCGACACAGTTCCGCCAGGTTATGCCCTGTTGCCAAGCCAAGTTTCGCCGACATGGTTTGCAGCAACATCGCCATCAGATTGGCCAAAGCAATCACCCAGAGCAGGTTGTAGCCAAAGGCACTGCCGCCCTGGATGTTGGTGGCAAAATTGCCAGGGTCAATGTAGGCCACGCAAGCGATGAAGGCTGGTCCCAGGAATGGGAGGATAGCGAGCAGCCCTTTCTTGCGTCCCTCGAGCGCCGCGCGGGCAGCGGCCCGTGTCCCTGCTTCCACAGGAGTCTGCTCCAGGACCACGCCTACGCTTTCAGGCGATTCTGAATCCGGTGGCAGTGGAGGATAGGTTCTCATGACCGGTCTCCTAACAGTTTTGAGGGAGATGTCGACCTGCTCACCGCATCAGCTGTCACTGATCGAACCAGGACAGACTGCGTCACCACATCACCAACAGCATGGGTCAGCGCTCCGATACGCACCGTGTAGACCCCGCCATAGGGAGCGACCGCTTCCACCTGCACCAGGGCTCCTGGAATAAGTCCCAGCGAGGCCAGATAGCGCAACAGGTCAGGATTATCATCACTCACGCGCTGCACGATGACCTGGTGCCCTGGAAGCACTGTCGAGAGCGGTTGGCTAATTGGAACGACGACTCCACCGACATTGTTGGGGATGGGGTCACCGTGTGGATCTTCGGTTGGGTGCCCCAGCAGTGCATCCATGCGCTCCACAAACGCATCCGAAATGGCATGCTCAACCTGTTCCGCCTCCGCGTCGACCTCGTCCAAAGGAAAGCCCATGACTCGCACGAGAAAGAGTTCAAGCAAGCGATGTCGACGAACGAGCTCAGTTGCCATCGCCTGCCCTGTCTCGGTCAGTTCTACACCATGATAGGGGATATAGCGCACATAACCACGTTCGGCCAACCACTTGAAGAGTTGGGTCACAGTAGCATCGCTCAATTGCCCCGTCGGTTCGAGTGACTGCAAGCGTTCTTTCATGACGGATGTAGTAATAGACTCACCGCGCTCGCGTAGTTTGTAACAAAGTTTCAAGCAATCAATGGCGCGAATCGGCAAGGTGCGGAGTTCCGATGTCATCATATAACTTCATCAACTTTCATTAGTTAAAATTCTAAGTTTTAGTACTCTAAAAAGTAATTACCATATAGAAGCACATTTTGTCAAGAGGTTTGAAAAAGAGATTTGGAAGGAATAAATAAAATGCTCTTCTTCCTTAAAAATGTAGACGGAAGAAGATGCCTATCTACCTGAAAAAGCAGGAATGATACACGAGGGGATACATCCCGGTGGGACGGTTATGGAAATCGGTATCGTTTCTCTTTAAAGATTAGATATTTGAGTGTGACTGCGCACCGTCTACTGGGATACAGGCACCGCTCACCAGCGAAGCAGGAGCAGAAGCCAGGAAAGCGACCACGGCGGCCACTTCCTCTGGCGTACCAAAGCGCCCCAGTGGTAACTCGCTCCTTACAAAAGCGGCAATGCCCTCGGGATCGGCTTGCTCACGCCTGTCCCAGGAACTGCCAGGAAAAAGAAGCGAGCCGGGAGCAACGCTATTGACGAGGATATTATTGGGCGCGAACTGATGCGCTAACGATTTTGTCAGGCTAATCGATGCCGCTTTGAGTGCGTTATAAGCGGTTCTACCGCCAGATTCACGGCCAAAGATGGAGGAAATAGCAATGATACGCCCACCTCCTTGCTTGCTCATCAGCGGCGCCACAAGCTTCGCCAGGCGGCTCAGGGCCAATACGTTAAGCGCTAAAGCCTCCTGCCAGTCCTCGTCACTGGTGTCGAATATATTCTGCCCCTTCGCTCCACCCGCGTTGTGTACCAGAATGTCTATCTGACCAAATTGCTTGACTGTCTCCTGGACAACCGCCTCAATATCTCGAGCAATTGTGAGATCCGCCACTATTGGGAGGACATCAGTGCCACGGCTCCATAATTCAGCAGTGGTCTCGTCCAGCGCCTTTCGTCCGCGTGCGACAATGGAGAGACGGCAACCCTCTACTGCCAATGCGCGGGCAATAGCCCTACCTACTCCACGACTCGCGCCAGTGACAATTGCAACCTTTTCATGCAAGCCCAGGTCCATACTGCCTCCGTAGGGGCGCAATGCATTGCGCCCTCAACGCAACAATCAAATAATGGACCATATCATTCCTTTCATCCCTGCTTCTTTCATTGTCCGCAGGGGCGCACCCTTGTGGTCGCCCGGTCATGCAGCGATAGATATCAAGTCACAATCCAGCGAGAGTGGGCGTACTCAACAAGCGATTGTAGAACTGGCTCGCCACGCGCGGGTCTACACGGCTGCCAATTCGCGCCATCAGGATATTACCAGGTTCCATTCTGACATTGGGCTCCGTTGTCGGATATTCCACAAAGCCCTGCAAGCCAAATAGGTGTGCGAGCATTTCGCGATACCGGTGGACTGAGATCCCCAGCCCTTCGACATCCCAGTGCCATGATAAACCTATAGCGAAAAGGATCATATCCTCCAGGGCATCCAGCTCAAGCGCAAACGCTAGCGTCGCTTTGGCAATCCCCATGCCTCGCCAATTTGAACTGACCTCGATAGCGACTTCATAGACATTCTCTATCCCGTCCCAAAAAGAGTCGCCAGGAGCCATTGTCACCTCACCAACAATTTCACCTGTAGGCGTATGGGCCAGCGTGAGAGCACAGTCAGGGCTTTTGGAAATACCCAGCAAGAGTCGGTGCTCTCGCTCTGGAAAACGCGCGAAGGCTCGCAGTCCGTCATCTGGCTTCAGACGTTCGACAAAAGATGGCGGGCAAAAATCGCGCAGCAGGATCTCGCCTTTTTTGGTCTCTATTATTTTGCTACGTGACGGTGTCGCAGTGCCATGCAGGTGGAGTAAATCAAAAAGTCCCAGTAGGGGCGACCCAAGGGTCTCCCGGGGCACGGTAGGGAAGGCAAGGCGCACGGGAGGAGGTACAAGCAAGTGGCGTACCAGGGCCACAGTAAGTCGGTTCGCCTTGTTAATATTCCAGCGCCGTTGCTGTGCAGGAAAATCTTCCGCCCTATCCATGAATGTCGTAGGAAAATCCACCGCTGAGGATGCCTTGCCCATCACCTCTTGCGCAATCTCCTCCTGCTCTTCCATAGCCAACCATTCGGGGCGCCAGCGCTCAATCCACTCTGCTGGCAATTCCTTTGGAAGAGCCTGGTCCGACATCTCCGCCCACACCATGCCCCATGCTCGCGGCACAACACGAAATAAATCATATCCACCACCGCCTAATGCCACCCAGCGTCCCTCGCAGTAGGTATGCGCCAGTTGGTGCGTTACCTTTATCTGCCTCTGAATGCCACGCAGGGTCAACTTCAAGTGGGTCAAGGGATCCCAGGCATGGGTATCACAACCGTGTGCACTGACAATGACATCGGGTGCGAAATACGTAATCAGAGGGTGAAGCAAGGAGTCAATTGCCTCATTGTATGAATCATCCTCGGTAAACGGTTCCAGGGGTATATTCACCGTGTAGCCACGCCCTACCCCCTTGCCTAATTCGAGCACATCACCAGTCCCTGGAAAGAGGTAACGCCCCGTCTCGTGAAACGAAATCTTCATTACACGGGGTTCATCATAAAATGAGCGCTGTACGCCATCGCCATGGTGCGCATCAAAATCGAGATAGAGCACTTTGGCTTTGCTGGAACGCAGCACCTGGGCAATAGCAACCGAAATATCATTGTAGACACAAAAGCCAGAGGCCCGTTCTGCCCAGGCATGATGCAATCCTCCGGCAGGATGAAATACATGCAGTGGCCGTTCATCTTCCGTTGCAAAAGTTCCACCTTCCGGTAGGCCCATCACCGCGCTCAAAGCAACCAGCGTTCCTCCGGCGATTTTCGCACTCACATTATGCATATCGGGTATAGCAGGAGTATCGCCTTCTCCAAAACCATACTGGTATTCGAGTCTTTGCAGTGCTTCCCGTTCAACGGGCGCACGTACCTCCCTATCGCCTACACTCAACTGCTGTACAGCCTCAATGTAGTCAGCAGTATGAATCAGGCTCAATTCTTCAATGGTCACGGCACGTAAGGGTAAGCGGGTCTGTTCATCCTCACTATTCCAGAGTCCACACTTCTCCAACAGGTCTATTAGCGCAACTAAACGACGCGACTGAAATGGATGGTCAGCTCCAAAATTGTAACGTATTTCATCAGGATCGAAAATAAGGCGTGCCCTCGCTGCGGGAGGGGAGGCAGGGAATTGTTCAGACAACTGTGTCATTGTGCATCACCTTCCAGTAATGGGTCGGCAAACGTATATTGGATGTTCTCTTCGCGCAACCGGATCAACAAAGGAGAGGGATTAATCGTCCCCAGGCGCAGTGTAGCAACGCGTGGCCTCCTGTCCTGGGGCACTACTATGACACTATGCACCTGAACGTGTAATTCCGTCGTCAGCAAGAGCGTTTTCGCCAATGGCGTCATATCTCCTAGAGGCAGAGGAATAAGTAATTGCATCCCCGGCTCAAAAATACCCATAGCACGCGCCAGGGCCATCAGTAAATCACTGCGAGTGAGCAAGCCCACCAGGATGGTCTGCGCTTGTTGTACCCCCTCCACTTGCTGATATTCCACGACCAACAAACAATTCCAACCTCGTTCAACAAGCAACTCTGCCGCTGCACCCGCGTTCGTCAATGGTGTTACCCGGATAGACGCACTATGCATCACTTCACCAACTTGCTTCTCATACCAGGGACGCTGCAGCAAATCGCCAGAAGAGCGGTGTTTGTCCAGTGCCACAACCAGGTCAATATCTTGCGAAGTCAGTAAACCTTGCAGGACAAGGAGCGTTTTTTGTACGCTATATCCCGTCTTCTGCGCTCCAGCTCCAGCTGGTAGACGTATCTGGCGAACTACTGGTAAGTGATGAATTTGATATTGCCGCAACAGGTTCGCGGCATGACTGAGCGTATCATCAGGTGCTACAGTCACCAGCTTTGTTGTCATTATGTCTTGTACAATCATGAGGCATCCCCTTTATTACATCGCCGACTATGGTGTAGCGGGCAATTTTGCTCACACTAAGCATCTTAACAGATAATAGCACAAAGACAGCAAAGAGGCATCTGCTCCACAAGACAGTACCAGCGCGGCCCCACGTACAATTCGCCCAGCCTACGTCTTCACATTTACCCTGCTGGTACAAAAAGCAGCACAAGATAGAATAAAGCAGCCAAACCAAGAAAAAGAGCATACCCGCTGGCAACAACTCTTGAAACAGGATCAGCCTTTATGATCCTCGGTGAACGAAAACACTTGTATGACAGGCCGAATGCAACAATAACGATACCCAGCAGTAGAAAGAAGTCTAATAGTCTGATAGCAAACGTGCCACTGAATAATGCAAAGGTAATCGCAACAGCCCCAAAAACGAACATACCCCCAAATACATCTGCTGCTGCAATAGCCATAAAATACCCCTCATCAAAATTACGTGAGAGCAAAAGAGGGGTCACTTTCACCAGTATAACCACCCCACCCACATAAGAACAGAGGCACACAATAGTCCACAAAATATACAGCATAACTTTTTTATCTCCATATACTATTTTTGCCAGATCATTGTATCACATGAAGCTCGCACTTCCTTCCTACTTTTTCTCTCGCAAATTGCACCATCGACACATATATGGTATGTTTTTTGATAGCTACCAACACAGATTAATTGATTGTCGAGTATCTCTCATGGCAAAAATAACCTGGAAGGATAAACACTCCCTCGATGAGCAGGAATTGCTATCTTCCACAGTGCAGTTCCAAACTCTGGAAATTTATCCCTGCCAATTGGCTGAAAATTCCTCTTCAGCACTACACAACCCCACGCGCGATTGGTACAATCGCCTCATCCGCGGTGACAAAAGCACAATACTACCGGCGCTCCTGCCTGAATTTGCCAATGCCGTTGACCTCATCTATATCGATCCTCCCTTTATGACCGGGCGTGACTTTATCAGCGGCACGCAATTCGCTTACAGTGACAAATGGCAGAATGACTCTGATGTATATCTCCAATGGCTCTATGAAACATTTCTGCTGCTACACCTTTTATTGTCAGAACATGGCAGCCTCTATGTACACCTCGATTGGCGCGCCACCCACTACGCGAAGCTTATCCTGGACGAGGTGTTCGGTTTCAGCCCCAACGCCGATGGAGCTGGTTTCAAAAGCGAAATCATCTGGCACTATCAAACGGGGGGACGCTCACAAAAGTACTATGCACGCAAACACGATACAATTCTACTCTACACAAAATCTGCCGACTACTGTTTTCACGGAGAGAGGATTGGTGAACGACGAGGCGCTCAGAAACGTAACCATATGCGCAAAAACGTGGATGCCGAGGGTCGCATTACCTGGTCGATTCGTTCTGCTGGCCGCCTCTATACTTATCATGAAGATATGATTATGACCCCTGCTGACGTCTGGAGCGACATCAGCCACCTTCACCAGAAAGACCCGGAGCGCAATGGCTATGCGACACAAAAGCCCGCTGCCCTGCTTGAACGCATAATCCTGGCATCATCTGAAGAGAATGAACTTGTCCTTGATTGCTTTTGTGGCAGCGGTGTAACACCGGCAGTGACGGAACAGCTTGGCCGGCGCTGGATCGCGTGTGATCAGAGTCACCTGGCTATACAATTGACGCAAAAACGCCTGCTACAGCAGCAGCGCCACCCTTTTATAGTACAGCGAGTCGTCCCATAAGCACATACATACATACTTCCTTGCTTCCTTGCTTCTATCGCAATCAGGGTAGCACACCTATGCTATAATCAAAGGGGAATTACTCGATGATGAATATAGTCAGCAGTACCGCATTGAAAAGATTTGCTTGAGCAACTCAGGTTGACCGCAAGGGTCAACCCTACTATACACGCTAGCGCTTCTGTTGGTATCCATCGCTGCAACTCAGGTTGACCGCAAGGGTCAACCCTACTATACACGCTAGCGCTTCTGTTGGTATCCATCGCTGCAACGAAGCTCTCGCTTCTACTTTCAGTCAGCAGCGATGAAAGGAAGTATATGTTGGAACTACTTGAACAATTGTTTCGTCAAGTGCGCGCCTATATGCAATCTGAACATTTCGACCGCAACCAGGTTTACTCCCAAACCTCAGCGCACACAACCATGCAGTTTGACCACGAGGCAGAAGATATCATCATCAGCGGGCTCATCGAGAGCGGCCATGGTTTTGAGATTATCACAGAGGAGAGAGCAGCTTTCGCAACGTGCGCAGCACCGCGTTATCGTATTGTCGTTGATCCGGTAGATGGCTCAACCAATGTGGCACGAGGCATTATGACTGCGGCGGTAGCACTGGCAGTCCTGCCAATCGATGAGCCAGTCAGTCCCGAACACGTGCAATGGGCCCTGGTGGGAGAACTTTTTAGTGGTACTGTCTATCAAGCGCAACGCGGCAGCGGAGCTTTCCGCAACGGCCACAGGTGCCAGACCAGCATGACCATGCATCTATCAGAGTGTATTGCGGGCTTGAATTTTGATGGACGAGACCTGGCAACACTGAGTAAATTGATTATGCAGAAGCCAGTCATTGGCAAGGTAAGACGCACTGGTAGTTCAGCAATGGACGTGGCCTATGTTGGCAGCGGGGCATATGACGCCTATATCGACATTGGAGACATACTCACCGGAGAGTCCTTCCTGGCCTCATCAAGTATTGTATTGGAAGCCGGAGGCATAGTGAGTGACCAGTATGGTAAACCTGTAGGTCCCATTCCTAACCTGTCGCAAGGCTACTCGTTAGTTATAGCTGGCACACAGGAATTACATCAAGAGCTGCTTGCCAGGATGAACGCAGAAACTATGAACTAGTTCATAGCGTAATGTAGCAAAATAGTATATGATACTGATATGATTCCTTGCATCGCTGCTGACTGAAAGTAGAAGCGAGAGCTTCGTTGCAGCGATGGATACCAAACAGAAGCGCTACAAGTGAGCGCAGTTGCAGCGATGGCTTTCAAACGATTCATAATAATAGCATATGTTTTTCTAAAAAAATCCGGCAAAGGACCAGCTTATGAACTCTAAATATCTACAAAATACGCCCATTTCACGCCGCCACGCAACATCCCTGCTGCTCTGCTCATTAGTGTTATGCTTTCTCCTTCTAAGCGCCTGTAGTACCTCGACTGGCAACAACGGCAATACAAACGCGGCCAGCACACCAACTGCTTTACTTACGCCTACCGTCGATCCAACCCTACAAAACCAGGGGGAAACGCAGTTGCAGACATTCCAGCAATGGATAGCTCTGATGCAAAAATACAACGGCAAAACAAGCACCTACGAACAACAATATAGTAGCGATCAACAGGAATTACAGCAGGCAAGAACAAACACAAGCTACAAGACCGCGCTGACAACATTGCATTCACATGTTATGGCAATCCAGAAACCCGCTATGCAGGCGGAGAGCCTGAGCCTGCAACAACAGCTGCAGCAAGAGGTAAGCAGTTGGGGTCAGAAACACCACTATCACGATACGTATAATAATACGACTTACCAACTTGGTTTTGAATACGGTCCAACAGGGATTGGAGACTGGGTACAGAGCGAAATAAGTAGCGCACAGACAATAGCTGACTATCAGCAGACCATTGAGGACTTGAATATGTACCTCACCAACTTCCAGGCAATGAAAACCAACGCCAGCGATAAAACACCAAACAATAAAGTCCACCATACAGACATCCAGCTTATGCGGCACTACGGCATGATGAACACGAAGGTCGTCGTCATATCATTGGAAGAACAGGCCATGCGCGTGTACCAGAATGGCAAGCTGGTTAACACATTCCTGGTAACGACAGGGCGACCCGATAAACCAAGCCCTCCGGGAACATGGTGGGTAGAAGGGAAAAAATCGCCGACCGTCTTTAAGGCAACCGTCCCAAAGACTTCCCCATACTGGTATCCCGACACCCCCATCAACTACGCCATGCAATATCATAGCAACGGATACTTTCTCCACGATAGCTGGTGGCGCGCCGATTATGGTCCCGGCACGCAGTTTCCGCACCAGGACGCCAGTGGGGATATCTACTCTTCTCAAGGTTCGCATGGCTGTGTCAACATGCAGAAGGATGACGCCGCCTGGCTCTACAATTACGTGGAAGTCTTTACACACATCGTCATTTACTAAAATAGCTTGATAGAGAAAAAAGGACTGCCTGCACCGGTTTCGCGATGCAGGCAGTCCTTTTTTCTCACAGTAGTTATTGCGGTGTAATCAGCACACTAAAGCCATTCCATATAGAGGTAAACTCCTGGTATGTCAGCACAGTCCGGTCCGCGGGAGCAGAGTCGAGCACGTAGACAACATTGCTATCCCCACCGCGTACAACAAAAATATGGCCAGGCATACCTACGATCACGGGAAAACCTTTATTCGCGGTGTAAATCAGGTCTTTCAACGTTCTTGGTGGATTAGGAGAAGCCTTAAAACCAAAATAATTCGCCACCTTTGCCATAGCAGGCTCACCTCCGACCAAGCCATCATATGTATCCCACACCCCCAGATTCTGTTCCACTTGCAACACATCAGCCGCAATAAAATGGCGTCCGTAGGCGTTCATGACCTCTTCCAGGGAAATACCCGAACAAGAGACATACGACCAGACCTGCCACTGGTAATCGGTAAAATACTGGTCGCGCACCGCCGAATCGACTCGCACAATTCGGACGCTTGCGGTAAAGGGCAACGGATGGGCAACAGCCTTGATATCGGAGGACTGGAAATAACTCGTGACGTTGAAGCTCTTGCTCAGATTCTGCATAGCACCATCAGCCAGGCCGCTTTGAAGAAAGAGCGCTAGAAAGAGCATCATGAGAAAGCTCACCGAAACAAGGGTGCGATGCCGTCCATACCAGGATGATGAAAGCGTAAACGCAGGCGTAGGTTGAGGTTTCTCTACACCAACCACGACCCCCTCATGCATATGTAAAATCATTTTTACATGGGGATCAAGCGTGTGAGTAGGTATCTGCCCCTGGATCGCCAGGGATCGCAAATGGCGGCGGCGTGCGCGAAGAACATTGACAATCAGGCTGGCAACAACCAGTAGCATCACACCAATCAGTAATGCCGTGATTACGGCAGACAACATACGTTAACCTCGCTGTACAACTAACATTGACGACGTACTCTTGTTCCTAAGTATAGCGTAGTTGCCCACGTACACGCACATTTGAGCGAGAAAACAGCCAAATCGGGCTATGTCTACATGAACACCTCAACCCTCTATCCAACCTACATTTCCTCATCTACATCAAGCCGAACGCATATCATAGACTTCCATTTCTTTGCCTAAATGCCGACGGTAAATTTGGACGCGATGCACACGCAAGCTGAGAGGCAGCACCAGGTACTCGACATTCCCCTCTTCCTCGCACGGTCGCACACTCAACGACCCATGCTTCACGAGGTGATAGCTCAGTCGTTCACTAGCATCTATAATGCCCAACTGATGATAGTCGTGGTAGATGCGCCAGGAAACCGTCGTCTTGTTCTCGACCTCGAGTTCTTCGTCATCCCCAGCAAAGGCCAGCTTCACCCGCCGCTGTAAGCGTCTTAACCAACCACCCGAACGCTGTGGCGATGTTTCTAAAGGAGGTGTTTCTACCTCGTAAGGAGACTTGATAGCCATAACAACACTAGCACCTTTCTTCTCTGGTTATTCGTTCATCTTACCAGTGTCAAACGCTCTTGTTCAAGTTGAACCTGGGTCCCACAAACACGCCCGATGCGCTCTGTAAGCGAAAGTTCACCCCACCGCCTGCGAGACGGAGCGCGACTACGGTCCGCCAGCGCATGCAGTCCCTGGCAGGCTCGTCCACGCCCCAGCCACTGCACCATCAAGCTATCCGCTCGCACAGCCATGGCACGCCGCTGTCTCCCTACTATCCAGAGAACTACCATCGAAAGTACGATGCATAGCCCTATGGCTATAAGAAGAGCATCCAGGGGAATACCCTTCAAGGATGATAGGATCAGCATTACATATGCGAACAACACCGCCCCAAACATAAGGAGCCGGGGCAGGATGTAGCCAGGTCTGCGCATCGAGAGAAAGCGCGCCAGGCCAGTAGCCAGCACCACATCAAGTATATTTGGCTCTATGTTCCCTTCGAGAAGCGAGGGCAAGAGCAGTCTGATATGACACCTGTTGAGCAGCGAAACACGCACTTCCGGCAAGCGTGTACGCGGACTGACTACACAGCGCAGCTTCGATGCGTTAATGGGAAGGCGAGCCTCATATACTATGCGTGCAAAAGCATCTTGCACAGACGGAGGCACACGGCCACGCTCTCTTCTATAGCGGCGAAATTGCCATCTTCTCAGAAACCGCTCTCGATAAGCACGACGCTCCCTAAGCTGAGAGCGTACATCTAGCCACGAAGATGCTGGCAAGGGCTGTTCTGGCCGCGCTGGTCCGTAAAATGCCGCCAGCCGCTCATCCAGGTTTCGCTCTTCACCATCTCCCTTTTCAGCCTGGTTCCATTCTTTCGTCATTCTAGCTCACCCCCTTCATCCATCAACAATGTACGTAGCCGTTCACGCGCCCGGTTCAGCCGCGATTTTACCGTCCCGAGAGGCCAACCCAATACATTGGCAATATCGAGTTCAGTCAGATCTGCACCATAGCGCAATGCTACGACCTTTCGCTGGTCAGTGCTCAGCTTTGCCAGCGCCTGCCGCACCTCTTCGCGCTGTGCAACCTGCTCTTGCGGATCCATAAAACATGGAGAGCCAGCTTGACTCTCTATCTCCACACCTTCATCTAAAGAAAGCGGGTGCAAATAGGTTCGCTGCTTTTCCATCACATCCAGAGCATGGCGATACAGAATCCGCATCAGCCACGGACGAAACGGGCTTCCCTCATGGAAGCGAGGCAAGCCCCGCCATGCCAGCAGGAAAGCGCCCTGCGTGATCTCTTCGGCAAGAGCCCGCTGCTGACACAGTCGTAGAGCAGTGGCCATTGAAATGGCATGATGATTCTCCCAGAGTTGCTGAAAAGCCTCCTGGTCACCACACGCAGCTCGCCTGATGAGATCATCTTCGCAAGTAGTCACTACATTTCCTTATACCTAAAACTCTCTTCTGTAGAAGATATACGGAGGGTGTGGGGGATAAGGTTCCGAATTTGGGGTAGGATAAAAGAAAGTATACTATGCTTACAAAAGTCAGGGAGAATTTATAGAAGCGCACGACATCCTTTTCGCAATGTTACCTTACGAATGAACCAGGAAGGAAACCAGAGTAGTGTTCTACATCGGCTGCCCCATGTGGGGCTACAAAGAATGGGTGGGCAATTTCTTCCCTCCGCGCACACCCTCAAGTGACTTTCTGCGTCTCTACAGCCAGTGTCTCACCACTGTGGAAGGCAATACCACCTTCTATGCCACTCCGTCTGCCGAGACGGTCGCGCGCTGGAAACAGGAAACTCCACCTTACTTCCGGTTCTGCCCCAAAATTTCGCGTGATATCAGCCACAGTGCTGCACTGGATGCACGCAAGAAAGAAATAGAAGTCTTTACGCAGAGGATGGGCAGGCTGGACGAACGCCTGGGGCCGATGTTTCTGCAACTTCCTCCTGGCTTTTCGCCAGCCCAAGTAACACAATTGCAGGCTTTCCTGGATTGCTGGCCACAGGAACTGCGGCTGGCGGTCGAGGTGCGTCATCCGCAATTTTTCACTGAACCTCATTCAGCAGAACTGAACACACTCCTGCGACGCTACAATGTTGCGCGGGTAATCATGGATAGCCGGCCGATTCGCATTGGCACTGCTGAAGAGAAACAGGTGCTCCAGGCTCGGGAGCGCAAGCCTGACCTGCCGGTTGAGCTATCCACCACCGCAGATATCGCCTTTGTGCGCTACATTGGTCATCCCCGTATGGAGGAGAACGAACCCCTGCTGGACTTCTGGGCACAGCATATGGCCCGCTGGTTACAGCAAGGCATGACTATCTATGTTTTCTGCCATTGTCCTTTTGCAGTTCATTCTCCCGAAATTTGCCAGGCACTCTACCGGCGCGTCAGTTCACATTATTCGCTTCCGCCACTACCCTGGCAGAATGAGAATCCTGAGCAGGCACGACTTTTTAAATAGCAGATGCTGAGGAAAGCCGAAGAGCTATTGTCTTGAGGAAGCCTGTTCTGTTACTATCTAGAGTAAGGAGAGCGTGTAGAAAAAAGGAAAGAGCAATAACTCTATGAGTGAAGATTTTCCTTACTTGTATCCGGTGCAAATCCGCTTCCGTGATCTTGATCCCCTGGCGCATGTGAACAATACGGAGAAAGGATGGTGAAATAATGAGTGAGGAATTCTCTGACTGGTGTCCCGTACAAATTCGCTTTCGCGACCTTGATCCCCTTGCCCATGTGAATAATACCGTCTACTTTACCTATTTTGAGGAAGCACGATTCCACTATTTTAACCAACTCCATCTGTGGTTGGAGCAGTGGCCTTCTAGCGAGGAACATCAAGAGGCAGAAAGTATTGTTTCCCACCCCCCGCACAATCCGCGCATTCAGACACGCCCCGATGGGCATCATTATGGTGTGCTCATCAAAGAAGTTACCTGTACCTATCTGTTGCCTTTGGTGCGTTCTGATACCGTCGAGGTTGGGGTACGAGTCGTCCGAGTCGGGCGCACGAGCTTTATTATGGAACACCAGATACGCGACGTGAACGAGCCTGAGAGTATCTTTGCGACTGGCAAGACAACCCTGGTGTGGTGCAATTATCTCACTGGCAGGCCTCATCCCATTCCACCTTCACTGCGCTTTGCCTTTGAACAGATGGAGGCAAGAGCGTTTTCTTAATGGTGATACATAATCACAAATAAATCGGTGTCAACAAGCGACTGACCGAGATAATGCAGATACAACACTTTCTCTTTGTTAGTAGGTATCACCTCGTTTTTTTCGGTTCTCAATGAATTCTTGCAGGTCTGACCTGCTTATTCTATAGCCTCTGCCAATGTCCATAGCTTTAAGCTCGCCTGTTTTAATCCAATGTCGGACGGTTTTAACATGAACTTTTAACATTTTTGCAACTTCTTCAACCGTCAGCATTTCATCATCTTGCATCGGCTCTGCTCCTATGCTTAGTTCGTCATATTCTAGCATCGGTGAGGTAAAGCGTCAATGAAGGCGTATACTTCTCTATGGTTAATTTTAACTCCAAAAGGGTTGCATAAATTACTATAAGTTATGTATACTTCTCTTTAGTGGGTATAGATGAATAACAGCTTCCAGAAAGTAGCTGATAACAAATTGACTCTGCCGTGTGGAAGACGACAGAGCCTTGAAAGCGAGAGCCGCAAACACCCATGGATTTTAGGCAGCCGGGTTCTCTTCTGCCATTTTGGCACGTGAGAACCCAAGCGTCAAGAAAGGCAGACTCATGCAAGATTTGTGGGGAGAAGAGAGAGACCCCCAACCGACGAAACGCACGACCCCAGCGAATAGAGGACTCGCCGGTATTCCGCTTATTGTCCAGGATTGTTTCCTATTTGGGCATAGCTGGACACCTGCGGGCATGTCTCAGGTAAAATTCTGTAGCGTGTGCGGGATACACGGCTATTGCCCCGGCTGCACTCCTGTTGCACCGAAACAAGCAAAGCCCTTTTTCTGTACCCGCCATACCCTGGAAAGCAGGGTACAGGCATGACCAGTATTCAGCGTGCCAGCGCTCGCAACGGCCAGCCATACAGGTACCAGGAAGATACCCAAGCGTATGATGATGCTGCTCCACCGAGAAAACCAACGAGCGCCATCAATTATACCAGGACAAGAACTACCGATTACGCGCCGGTTATCAGGAGCGGAAACAGACGCTACATCCTCCATGAAGGCCTGCCGCCGCCGCGGACAACACCTCTTCCACGCCAGGAAGAAACAGCACGGCCACGCCGCAGAGTGCATTGGTTGGTATTTGTTGGCTTGTTCATGCTGACCATGCTTATTGGTTGGGTTGGGTTGACCATGTTGGCGAACTGGTTGCAAATAACCCAGGACGATTGGCATTATGGGAGACCCCGCACATTCCAAACAGACGCGGTAGTGGGACATAACGATAGTGTGAGTGCTCCGAGCCACTTTATCGCTGTCAATTTCAACCTGCATATCCAAGTCATTGAATTCCCAGGAGGGGATACCACCCACGCACGGATATACCAAGTTGCGACCCTTTACGGGGACGGGCAAAATTTGGCTGTTGTCACACTGATGTTCAAAGACCTGAATGGAGACGGAAAGCCTGACATGATTATCAATGTGGTGAACACCCACATGATCTTAATCAATGACAACGGGCAATTCCGCCCACTCAAAGCAGGAGATCAAATACATCCATAATCACGCCCAGGGGAGAGTGGTACTCCGCTTTCCCCATTATTGAAAGTAGAGGGGAATCATGCAGCAGCAACATGAACGCAACAGCGATATTGAACGGTTCCTACAGAGTCTAAACAGCGAGGATAACGCAGAACACGACGCAGACTCGCCCCAGGAAGAACCACCGCAACCGAATACACAGCCAGGAGCAGAGGAGGACATACAAGAAACCATCCATGTGTATTTTGTCCGGGAGGAAGCAGCACTGCAAAAAGATGTACGGATAATAGAAAGTACCCCGCCAGGAAGACCCCAGCAAAACCCTGATCTGGCTGCCTATACCACCTTGCTTTTCGCCTTCCTTCTCCCTCTTTCCTGCCTTGCGTTTCAACTGTACCTTGTTTTCAACCCTCCAACAGTTACTGTTATATTAGTGCCACGATCACAGACCGTTACTCTTTCCGGAACCTTGCAACTCGGACGGGTAGTATCTCCTTTAACGCTCTCCCAATCGCAAACAGTCCCAACAACAGGGAAAGGCCATCAAGACGCAAAACAAGCGCAAGGCGCTATCACCTTTTACAACGGCCAGTTTCAAATGGTCAGGGTACCGGCAGGAACAATGCTAACAGCATCAAATGGGATACACGTTCAAACCGACCAGGACGCAACTATCCCACCGGAGAGCCAAACCATCCCGCCAACATTCGGTCAGACAACCGTTCCAGCCCATGCCATTCTCCCAGGCACAAGAGGAAATATCCCAACTGGTGAGATTAACCAAAGTTGCTGCGCTGCCTCCATTCTTGCGCAAAATACCGCGCCGTTTCATGGTGGACAAAATGAGCGGAATTTTCAAACTGTTGCAAAAAGCGACATTGACACGACAGCAGCACCAATAAAAACCGCCCTTGCTCAAAGTATGCAAGGCGCATTACAAGGACAGCTTAAATCGCATGAACAGCTTCACATACTCCCGTGTACGCCTACTGTCGCAAGCGACCACCGCCCAGGAGCAGAAGCAACCCAAGTAAACGTAACGGTATCAGAGACTTGTAGCGCAGTTGCATACAACATTGATGCGGTCCAAGCGCAAACACAAACGTTTCTCGCAAATGCCGCGCTCCAACAGATAGGAACCGGCTACAGCCTTTTTGGACAGGCCCATGTTACCATTACCCAGGCAACAGCACCGCCGCACAAAAAACCAGTGGTATTATCTTTCACGTCTCAGGGTACGTGGGTATACGCTGTAGGAAAAGCCGAGCAGGAACAGATAAAAAGCAGTATTGTAGGCAAGACAAAACAAGCGGCATTGCATATCCTTCAATCATTGCCAGGCATTGAGCAAGCGTCACTTGCATGGAGTGATGATACCAAACTGCCCAAAGACTCCAATGCCATTCATCTTGTGTTTATTTTCAGGACTTGATGCAGGAAAGGCGCTCTTTGTTCGACTTGGAAGGACAGTGTATAATTGAGGCAACAAATACATATATAAAAAAGAAGACGTCTTGTCCTGCCTTAGAAGAGGCCTGATGTCTACGGAGCTTGACATTTATGAACATATCTACACGTTTTGAGGCGGCATATGAGACGTTTTTGCGAAACTTCCCAGGTTTTCAATCCACCCGATCCCTGGACACCTTACGTAATAGCGAGTACGCCCGGCTGGATGACGGCAACCACACCTACCTCGATTACACCGGTGGGGGGCTTTATGCGATGTCTCAAATACGAGCACATCATGCCCTACTGGCCGACTCAGTTTTCGGCAATCCACATTCCTTAAACCCGACCTCGATGGCTACGACGAGGCTGGTCGAGCAGGCCCGACAGTACGTTGCGCACTACTTCAATGCCGCACCAGAAGAGTATGTCGTCATTTTCACACCGAATGCAAGTGCAGCGCTGAAGCTGGTCGGTGAGGCATATCCGTTTGAGCCTGGTGATCACTATTTGCTGACCTTCGATAATCACAACTCAGTCAACGGTATTCGCGAGTTTGCGCGTGGTCGTGGCGCTACGACCACCTATGTTCCCGTGGAGCTGCCCGATATGTGCGTAGACGAGGTCCAATTGTTGGACAGCCTCGAGAGCGTACGACCCGGCGGTCACCATTTATTCGCGTACCCTGCACAGTCCAACTTCTCAGGTGTGCAGCATTCCCTCAACTGGATTGCCCAGGCACAGGCCAAAGGATGGGACGTACTGCTCGATGCGGCGGCGTTTGTGGCAACTAATCGGCTGGATCTCAGCCGCTGGCATCCCGATTTTGTGCCACTCTCCTTTTACAAGATGTTTGGCTATCCCACCGGCGTCGGATGCCTGCTGGCGCGTCGAGTAACGCTCGCCCGGTTACATCGACCCTGGTTCGCTGGTGGCACTATCACTGTCGCTTCCGTGCAAGGAGACCGCTATTATCTGGCAGAGGGCGAAGCGGCTTTCGAAGACGGCACCCCCAACTACCTGAGCCTGCCCGCGATAGAAATCGGCCTGCGGCATCTAGAAGCAGTTGGTTTGGAGATGATTCACGAGCGGGTACATTGTTTAACAGGATGGCTGCTGGACAACCTGCTCGCTCTAACGCATACGAATGATCAGCCTCTTGTGCGACTCTACGGTCCAACAGGGATGAAACAACGAGGTGGAACTTTAACTATGAACTTCTACCGTGCCGATGGAACGCTTATTGACCACCGCGTGATCGAGCGGCAAGCCAATCTAGCCAACATCTCGTTGCGAACAGGTTGCTTTTGCAATCCTGGCGGCGGTGAGATTGCCCTAGGTCTCTCCGCGGGAGAATTGGCAGCCTGCTTCCGACAGCCCACGCACCAGGATCGCCTCACCATCGACGATTTCCGCCTGTGCATCGACGGAAAAAGTTCTGGCGCGGTGCGTGTGTCGCTAGGTTTGGTAAGTAACTTTGCGGATGTCCACCGCTTCGTGCAATTCGCGCAAGGGCTGCTCAATCAGTGAGGTCAGGTTGGGTTTGTCCCTTCTCTTGGACAGAAACAATAGGTAACGCAACGCAATAAGGAGAGCACTGCTGCTCTCCTTATTGTTCCCCCTGAGGCCAATCTGTGTGCTGAGTGACCAGGTACGCCGTTCCCTAAAACCAGAGCCAGAGCGGCTCTGGTTTAGTTCCTGCTTCATCCAGAACTCCCTGATTGCAATCCAACCGGCGAGTTTTCTGTCCACAGGCGTTACTTCCCGCAGAACTTACATGCGGTACATGTTCCATGCTATATACTTGAAAGGATAATATATAGACAACAGATGCCTCCCCCAGGGCATCTCCCCTGGAACTTTTTCCCCCATAAGTATAATAGTCGCTTCAGGTGATAATATGGTTGATAACCTGTTAAGAAATCATGAAGATTCACCAAAAAAAGGACATGTCGGGTTAAGAAAAAAATCATTTGCTTCCCCGTTCTCCCCTTCGACAGAAAGACATGAGATACTTTGTTTCATTTGCCAAGGCTCTTTCCACCGTGCTATATTACGGAACGTAAACCCTGCTTTTCTCTGAGAGGAATACGGACATGCGATGTCCCCAATGCGGCTTCGAAAATGTGAACGCCAGTGCCTATTGTGAACAATGTGGTTCACCGCAGAATATGAGAGAAATTGCGCCAGGGCAGGAAGAATACAAAGCTCCACCTCCGCCGCCTCTCAATGGGCATCATGTATTGCCTCCTGTTCCACAGCCACCCCCATTAGAATATAACAAGGTGACGTCTCCTTCTCTTTCATATCCACAAGCGATTGCCCGTCCAGGTATAGGGATATTCAGCGGCATTCTTTACTTCGTTGGTGTCGCCATTGCAATCTTCGGTCTGCTCGGAATACTCACAACTTTTGGAACGGGCACAATCATCGGCCTCACAGGTCTACTGCTCACGCTCATCATTGTCATCGTGAGTATCGCCTTATTATTCCGCATCCGCGATCGGAAGACCAGCTTGCGTTGGTGGCAACGAATTGTATGGATTATTGGAGCGACACTGGTTGCATTTCTTGCGCTTATTTTAGAAGTTATCGTCTACCCGAGCGGCACGTTGACAAATTACTTTACAGGTTCCATCATCTTGCTCTCGGGCCTTGCCATAGTCGGCATCTCAATCTGGTAATTACCTTTATGAATGCAGGAGGGGCGCAATGCTGGACATTGCGCCCCTACGTAACTAATACACCTCTACCGCTAATTCACCACTGCACAACGCTGGATCGTCAGCATCCGCTAGAACAATCCTCCTGGCCCGCGTCGCACTCTGGCAATCGACCATGGCCATCTCAAAAGCAGCGCGTTGAGCAGGAGACAAACCGCTACGTATGTGCAAATCCTTCAGTTCCGCACCGACAGACAACCCACGTTCCGCCTTATAGCGACGAACCTGGTGCAGCAGTTCTAACAATTTCCCCCCAACGCTCTCGGCCTCTGCATCAATCCATTCTGGATGCTCCAACGGCCATTCCGCCAAGTGAACAGAGGTAGCCTCGTCCCATTGGCGAAAAAGTCCCTGGTATATCTCTTCCGTTATATACGGTAGATGCGGAGCCAGCATTTTCAGTACACTCAAAAGCGCCTGGTAGAGCGTCCATTGCGCGGCATATCGTTCCTGTTCTGCTTCACCATAGAGGCGAGCTTTCGCCAGTTCCAGGTAATTATCACACAGGTCTGACCAGAAAAAGCGTTCAACTTCCGCGCGAGAAGAGGCATATTCATACTGCTCCAGTTGAGCTGTCGCGGCAGCTATCGTTCGCGCCAGTCGAGAGAGCAACCAGCGATCAGTCGGCAGCAGTTCCGCGGGTTGAGTTTCGTTTGCAAAGTCGCCCAGTCTGCCTTCGGCAAAACGACTGGCATTCCATAATTTCGTGACCAGGCGACGACCATTAGCTATCATCTCCGGGCTGAGTGGACTGTCCGAGCCGGTGCGCCCCGTTGTCGCCCAGTAGCGCAGCGCGTCAGCAGACTCCTTTTCAATAACCTCCATTGGCCCAACCTCGCGATGCTCCTGCGACTTGGAAATCTTATGCCTTTCCGCAGAAAGGCCATGTCCAGAGATCATGATCTCTCGCCAGGGTATCTCGCCGGTGTGATACAGCGACTTGATAATCGTATAAAATGCCCAAGTGCGAATAATGTCGTGCGCCTGGGGTCGCAAATTGGCTGGAAAGTGCCGTGCAAACCAGCCTGAATCATCTGGCCAATGTCCGATAATCATTGGTGAGCAGGACGATGTCATCCAGGTATCCATGACATCTGGCTCTGGCTCAAAATCGGACGAGCCACAGGCGCAAGAATCAGGGGGCGGCGTGTTTTGTGGGTCAACGGGCAACTGCTCCAACGCTGCCAACATGGTCTCACCACACTTGCGGCATATCCAAGCGGGAAACGGAACGCCAATGTAGCGCTGCCGCGAAATGCACCAATCCCACTGCAGGTGTTCAACCCAATGCTCATAACGGATTCGCATGTGCTCGGGATGCCAGCGAATCTTGCGCCCGGCCTCCAACAATCGCTCTTTTTGATCAAGGACTCGAATAAACCACTGCCGCGTGTGCAGGTATTCGACAGGAGTTCCGCAGCGTTCGTGCGTTCCAACATCGTGTTCTATCGTTTCCTCACCTAGAATCTGCTCAGTGTCTCTCAGGTAGCCGAGAATACGCCTGCGAGCTTCTTGAACCGGCAGCCCAGCATAAGCGCCAGCCAATTCCGTCATACGTCCATCGCGCCCGATAACGGCTCGCAGAGGAAGCTGAAATGTATGCCACCAGCGGACATCTTTCGAATCCCCAAAGGTACAGCACATAACGGCGCCACTCCCTTTGGTAGGGTCGGCCAATTCATCTGCCAGGATGGGAACGGCTAACGCTTTTGCACCAGTGAATGCCCCACTATCTATACTAGCCGTTTTCCCTGGCAGATGTTTATACCGCAAGTCAGCAGGGTGAACAAAGATGGCAACGCAGGCAGGTAACAGTTCTGGACGAGTCGTGGCAATCGGCAGTATCCCACCATCTGAAAGGCGAAAAGCCAGGGTCGTGAACTGCGCCGGCAACGTGGCGTCATTGACTTCGGCCTGCGCAATCGCTGTCCGACATTCCGGGCACCAGAGCGCCGGTGCCAGTTGCGCATAAGTCAAACCATGCTGGTGTAATTGGATAAAAGACCACTGAGCAACACGCCGCGCCTCTGCTGAAATGCTCGAATAGCGATAACGCCAATCAACACTCAGGCTCAACCTCCGCCAAAGTTGCTCAAAACGATCCTCCGTCTGCTGCGTCAGTTCCAGGCAGGCAGCAATGAATGCCTCGCGCCCCATCTCTGTCACTTTACGTCTGATAGTTTTCTCGACAAAACGTTCTGTGGGCAGTCCGTTATCGTCAAAACCCATAGGATAGTAGACATGATCGCCAAGCATCCTGCGGTATCGAGCAATCACATCCGTCTGTGTGTAGGAATAGCAGTGACCAATGTGCAACTGTCCTGAGACGGTCGGTGGAGGGGTATCAATCGTGAAGTGCTGGCCCGGGCCAGCGGGATCATACCCATAAACATTCTTTTGCTCCCAGAAGCGAGCCAGGCGGGGTTCTGCCTCTCGGAAGTCGTAACGGTTGGGCAACATACTTGTAGTACTCCTTATAAGCGATAAAAAAAACACTGCCACCTCGCAAGGACGAGGGCAGCGCTACTCGTGGTACCACCTTGTTTCGATAGCCAAACCGCCCAACCTGTTGTGGGTCCAACTATCCTCTATCCAGCGTTAACGGGCTGACCCGGAACGTCCTACCACTGCATGGCTATGCAGTTTTGAGCAATCGACTCACGAGCCACGTTCAAGGCGCTCATCCGTAGGAGGCTCGCACCCGGTGACCTCCATTCTCTGGCAGATAGCTTTCCTCTACTCCGCTCGTTCCAAGTCTTTTATACTATATTACCTCAAACTATACATGCTGAGAGGATCATCTGTCAAGCCAAAAATCAACCGGATCGACCGAAAATATGCGCCTCGACCAATTTCAACCTACCCGCTTGGTGATAGAAACAGCGTCTAATTAATGAAATTGGTAAATCAGTCCCTTTTGTAAACGTATACCTTTTGTAAACGTATATACGTATATATATATAAAGCTTTGAAAGTCACTCACCGTATCAAACCAAGATAAGGTTAGAACCTGACTTCAATTAAGGTAATTACCTGATGTGATACCTTAATCCTCTCTTTTAAAATGTAAGAGAGTGGAACTAAAGTAAGCAAGAAATGGATGTTTATCCAGATAGTACCAGTCGGCCTGTAAATGCTGACCACGAGGCCAGGTGGAGTCCGGCAGCTGATTTTGTCGGCAAGTTTCCCGAAGGGAGCGTGGAATTATGGCAGTTGTTCATCCCCTCAGCGATGTCCCCAGGACAAAGCTGACCACACGTAGTACGACTGCGGCAAAGTTTGCCCCAGCCATTTCTCAAGATTTTGAAATGGATCTGGATATATCCTTAGTCAAAGGTATTCCAGAACGTAATACGGAACCACTTATAGCACTGGATGTGCGTTCAACTGAGGTAAGCGACTCGTTACTTTCCGATACTGTTGACGAAAGTAGCGACATCGATACTTTAGAAGATGTCGTGGAACGTCCCCGACGCGGTCATGGAATCACGACACGTCAGGCGTCAGGAGCTGAAGATGCTTTTCAGAGCTATCTGCGTGATATACGCGGGTTGGGTTTGCTCACTCACGCAGAAGAGATAGATCTGGCGCAACGCGCCGCGGCTGGCGATGAGCCGGCCCGCCGCAAACTCATTGAATCCAATCTTCGTCTCGTCATCGCTATCGCGCGCCGCTATACCAGCACAGGCGTCCCCCTCATTGATCTCATTCAGGAAGGCAATCTTGGGCTTATGCGCGCGGCAGAGAAATTCGATTACCAGCGCGGCTGTCATTTTGGCACGTATGCCACTTGGTGGATTCGCCAGGCAGTTAGCAGGGCCGCCGGTGAGCAATCCCGGCTTATCCACCTGCCAGAGCACGTTGCGACTCGCTTGCGCAAAGTGCGCCGGGTCGCAGCCCAGCTTTCACAGGAGAACGGTCTTGATCCCCTGCCAGAACAAATCGCTGCAGCATGTAATATCGATGTGAACGAGGTCATAGATTTGCTCGGCGTCATCGAGCAGCCAGTATCCTTAGACGCACCTGTCGACGATGAGGCGCGCTATTCTCTAGCCGATACACTGGAAGACAGCACAACACCCGCTCCTGCCGAGACAGCCTCACAACACCTGCTGGGTGAGGAACTACATCGAGCGCTCGCCCTGCTCACTCCTCGCGAACGCGCGGTCATCACGCTTCGCTACGGCATCGGCGATGGACGCAGCCGCACGCTGCTTGAAGTAGGCAAAGAATTAGGCATTTCTCGTGAACGAGTGCGCCAGCTAGAAGTCGTAGCGCTGATGAAATTGCGTAGCGTCAACGGCAACGCCGCCCTGCGGGAATGCGTCTAGTCTAACACACTACACATGTTTTGAACGCCAAACTCGTTCAATGGAGGGGCGGGGCAAGCCTCGCCCTGAAAGCCGTGCCGACGCGTTGTGGTGAAGCCCACAGGTGTTTCTCCATCTGTCTCGACTAATCTCTCAAACTATGTTAAACTGCAACTAAGGAACTTGGAAATAACGGATAAAGGTACATAGATACAAGGAGAATCGAGACCCATGGCAACCTGCACATCTTGCGGTAACGACGTTACCGGTAAAAAGTTTTGTCAACAGTGCGGCACGCCTGTACAACAAGTAGCTACTCCCGCACCGGCCAGCCAGGCCGCTCCAATGAATAGCACTTGCCCACGTTGTAATGAACCAGTCAATCCGAGGGCAGCATTTTGTAATCATTGTGGCTCATCATTGAGTTCACAAGCAGTGACTCCCACTGCCGCCCCTTCCCAGCCAACAACGAGTCGTTGTCCTGCATGTCAGGCAGAAGTTCCCATCAATAATGCCTTCTGCACCAATTGCGGACAAAACATGCACGCGCCAGCAGCTCCTGCAAGTCCTTTTTGTACCAACTGTGGCCACCAGAACGCCCCAGGCGTACGTTTCTGCGCCAGTTGTGGTAATCAACTAGGAGCATCCACACCCACACCTATAGCTCAATCCGCCTATTCCGGCTACACTCCGCCTCCTGGACAGTATCCCCCACCACAGCAACCCTATGGGCAACCCCCGTATCCACCAACTCAATATCCGCCCCAGGGACAAATGGGTCCGGGATATCAGCCCCAACCCATGATGGGCCAGCAGCCAATGGTTTTGCGCTGCCCTGTCTGTATGGCTATGGCGCCTCTAGGTACCACAAACTGCGCCAGCTGCCATACCAGCCTCGCAGGAGTTGCCCCAACACCCGCTAATATACCACAGCAACAGGGAGGATTGGGTGGCTTTATGCAGGGCGATGGCGGAAAATACGCTATGGGGGCACTGGGCGGTGCAGCCGCCGTCCTTGGTGGCGAAATGCTCATGCATGGTATGGAAAATTCCTTTGGTGGCCGTGACGAGGGCTATCATCACCGCGATGAGGGTATGTTGGGCGGCCTGGGTGAAATAGCCAACGATCTCGGTTTATAAACAGCATACAAGCTGCAAGAACACCTGCAATGGTTGATTCACCTTGCAGGTGTCTTCATATTGCGATAGGATTCAGCACCCAAATTGGCTATCTTTCCTCCTATTCTTCTTCAATTCTGTTGCGACACAAGACTAAACCGTCTATAATACTGTGGGATATTCGACAAAATCGTCTATCATGCCGCATTTTTGTATGTAAAAAATGAGCTGTCTTTTCTGTTCATCTCTGTACATTTATATCTTTAACCTTGAAATATTTATGAGGAGAAGTGGTATTTTTTCACATAAAATGGCACGCAGAGAGAAAGTCACAGCAGATAATTGGATGAATTTCGAGCGCACAACCTTATCCAACGGCCTACGCCTGCTCACTGCCCAGATGCCCGGTATGCGTTCGGCTAGCATTGGTTTCTTTTTAACCGTTGGCTCTCGCTACGAGACAGATTCGCTTGCTGGTGTATCGCACTTCATTGAGCATATGCTTTTCAAAGGCTCGCAGCATTACCCAACCGCTCGCCTCATCTCCGAGGCCATCGAAGGCGTTGGCGGTATTTTTAACGGGAGCACCGGCAAGGAACTCACCAGTTATACAGCGCGTGTACCTGCAGAACAGCTTCCCATTGTAATGAATGTGTTGGCCGATATGATACGAAACCCACTCTTCGATGCAAACGAGATCGAAAAAGAGCGCAATGTGATAATAGAAGAGTTGAGCGCTACCCGCGATGACCCACAGGAATGGGCCAACTTATTGGTCGACGAGGTGATGTGGCCTGGTTTACCCCTGGGGCGCGACGATGCAGGCCTTGTTGAGACGGTCGCTCAAATCCAGCGTCAACAGCTGCTCGATTACCTGGATGCTCACTATCGACCCAGTTCGCTCGTTATCAGCGTCGCGGGCAATATTGACCACGCACAGGTTCTCAGTGAGACTGAACGCCTATTTAACGATTGGGATACTCGTGAGCACCCGCGCTGGGAAGAGAGCTTGCCGCCGCAGGATACCCTTCCTGTTGCGATGATACGCAAAGATACGGAGCAGACCAACATCTGCCTGGCAACGCTTGGAACAGCCTATACTTCTTCTGATTATTACACCATATTGTTAGTAAATGCTATTTTAGGTGACGGTATGAGTTCCAGGCTTTTTCAAACCATTCGTGAAGAGCAAGGGCTTGCTTATGACATCGGCAGTTATTTCAATAGTTATCATGAGACAGGCAGTCTGGTGGTCAGCGCGGGTGTTGACCCTTCACAGACCGAAGCGGCTGTGCGTGCTATTATTGGCGAACTCAACCATCTTTGTGAGGACCCTGTACCGGCAGCCGAACTTGAACGCATCAAAACATATGTACGGGGGAGCATTCTTTTAGGGCTGGAAGGCACTCACCAGGTCGCTTCATGGCTAGGAAGCCAGGAGAGCCTGCGGAACAAAATCCTAGATATTGATGAGATGATAGTGCAGGTTGATGCCGTCACTTCACAGGATATTCAGCGTGTGGCACAGTTCTGCTTTGCGCCAGCGTGGCGTCGCCTGGCCATCATTGGGCCAGATGATCCGCATAAAGCAGAGCACTTTGGCAAGCTGCTCAAAGGCCTGTAAAGCAGGAAGAGGAGATCAGGATTATGGCACAAACAACGCTTCGCGATTATTTGCAGATTACTGAAGATGCAATCAGTTCCGGTAGTGTACAAGACGCTTTGACCAACTGTCAATATGTCCTCACCTATTTCCCAGAATCGCTGGAGGCGCTACGTCTCCTGGGTGAGGTCTACCTGGCACAAGGTAAACTGGAGGAGGCTCAGCAAACATTCGACTGGGTCCTGACTAACGATCCAGAAAATGTTATGGCCTACTGCAACCGTGCCCTGATCAGTGAGCGTATGTCCGATTACGACACAGCATTAGACTGCTATCAACAGGCCTATGAACTCAGCCGCGGCAATAACCAGATACGCCAGATATTTAACCAGCTGAGCGAAAAAGTAGGACAGCAGGGCTTTATTTTCTCGCGTGCGGGGCTAGCGCGTTTATATATGCGTGGTGACCTTCTCCCTCAGGCTGTCCAGGAATGGGATATTGTTCTCACTGCCAACCCCGATCGCCTTGATGCTCGTACCGGCCTCCTCGAGACATATTGGCGCGAAGGCAATTTTGACCAGGTTGAGCAACTCGCCAAACAGATTCTCCATGATATTCCTCATTGCTTAAAGGCGTTGCTGCTCCTTGCCCATGTCACCTTTGCCCAGGACGCGCTGCAGGCACAAAACCTGATGCGCCAGGCAGAAGCATTAGATCCAGATCAGATCATGGCACAAGAACTTTTTGTTGACCTCATCGCCAACCAGCCTAAAGATCCTTTCTTAAAACTGCTAAAAAAGACTCCGACCGTTTTTCCGGAGATCTCAAATGGGAAACATGCCGCAACGACATCAGCCGCGTTGGAAAACATCTCTACCGAGTCTAATGGGAAGATACATGGCAGCGGCTCTCCTTCAACATTCTCTGACCCTCTCGTGAGATGGGGCAGCCTGGACAATATCATAGAGCCTCAACAAGACTATCAAACACTACAGACACTACAGAATGCCGCACCCTTCAGCAACTGGAGTGGCACTGGCACGTCAGATTTTGATAACTGGAGTACCTTCAACCAGCAAGACAACCTCTCATCTCAGCCAGCCAACAATGCACAGACAAGCCATACGACACCTCAATTGGACAACAGGAATGTACCCACACAGGGCGCCAGTACTTCAGAGCCGCAGGTGCCAGAGTTGGAAACCTGGCGGATGCAACCTGGTACACACGAGGTCAGCGAGATATCCAGCGACAGCAATCAGGTCGAACAGCAAGCGGCATGGTATCATATGGATGCCTTTTCCGAATCAACTGCTGATCCATGGAGCAGTGCCAGCAACAGTAACCAGGTAACTCCCCCTACGTCCTGGGATATGGAGGAAGAGGAGTCAGACCTTCCCGCTCCTCCAGTCTGGCTTGATATGCTGACCAGGGTCGATCAACGCAAATCAAGTGGATCTCTATCGCAGGTGCCACCTTCTGCCTCAGCGCTGGAAAAAGAAGCTGTTACCGTACAACAACCTGTTCAGCAGCCAGTTGAACCACCGCCTTTTCACCCGGTGGCAACACCATGGGAACAACTTCCCGTCTCTTCTTCGTCACATGCTGCACAGGAAGAAGAGGAATTCTTCTTTGGGCCAGAATGGCTAAAATCCCTCGGCGCCACGACAATGGAGCCTCTCACTCCTCAGGAGCCAGAACTAGCACCAATACCAACTCACTCAGAAGAACCAGAGCCTTCAGTCTCAAGCACACCAACAGCAACGTTCGAACAAGCCACTGCCTGGGCAACACCACAGGCAGAGACTGAGCCACAGGTAGTCGAAGATACTGCCCCTGTTGAATCTGAGTCGAAGAAGATTTCTGTCGAGAACTGGATTGAGCAAGCCACCCAAAAGCTAGCTCATCCTGAGCAGAATCTCATTACTACGCTGGAAGAGCTAGAAAATGATTTGCACTCGCAGGGTTTTACTCCCCTAGAGCCAGGCGCTCTCTCTACTTTAGCCAAAGAGCCAACCCTTTCCTCAGCGTTAGCACAATTTGGCAATTTCGAAACACAGCCAGTCACAGAGGTCGATTCAGTTCAATCTGATCCGTCGGCAGCGACGCCTACGACCCCTCCGATTGAGCTTTTGTGGTCAGATACGGCAGAGCCAGTCGCTCAACCTGTAGAAACAACTCTCAGCAAATCGCCCGAACAAACTCCCGTGACAACTTCCCACCTGGACGCCCTCTCTAGTCTTGTCGCCTCTCGTGCAGAAGCACAATCGAATCCTGCTGCTGGCGTTCCCTCAAACACCCAACCGGCCGCCGCTGCACCAGCAGCCCCGACCGACGATCAGTCCAATACGTCGCTTGACTTCGAGCTAGAGACAACCATGAAGCGTCCGGTCGTTCGCTTGCAACCGATGCAACAACGCCCATCCGCACAGCAACAGCAGATACCATCCAGAAGCCGCTCAGGAGAACTCCCTCCGCCGCATCAAGCAGAAGGGAGTGCTCTAAGCAACAAGCAGCGCCTTATCAAAGGTTATCAGTATCAGCTTGGAGGATTATACGATGAGGCCATGCAAGAATATCGCTTCATAATAGGCAAAGCCCCAGAGCTACTAGGTGAGGTGGTCAGCAATATGCGCGCTCTACTGAAAATTGCCCCCAGATATTCTGCCGGCTATCGTGTACTGGGAGATGCTTATATGCGACAGGGTGAGTACCTGCAAGCCATGGAAGCCTATAACAAGGCGCTGGCAGTGGCGAAGAAGACGAAAAGCTAGCGCCACCTGTAAAGGAGCCCCAATTGGAAACTATACTGCAACGGCTAACCGATCTTGACGACGTTTCTGGAGCCATTCTAATCGGTAAAGATGGACTGATTGTCACCGGTACACTGCACTCTGAGGAGGAAGAGATAATCGGTGCAATGTCGGCTGCGGCATTCGGGTCCATCGCCAGTTTCATCAATCAGATCAACCATGGTGCATTGCATCACGTCATCATCGAAATGCAAAATGGTATCATACAATTTGAAGAAGTGGGCGACCTCATTCTCATAGTAATCGCCCAGAATGTCAGTAATCTCGGTCGCATCCGCATTGAGATGAAAAAAGCGTGCCGGCAAATTGTACAACTGGTTGCAAGCTACTAAGGCATCATCGAAAGGCTGATCCAGCATTGCAGGGAAACGAGGATGCTCTCACGTACATCTCTCTTATTATACTCTAGGTAGTATGCAGTGGTGCTTCTTCGGTTGAGGCGGAGGATTGCTTCTGCTTCTCTGTGAGACGCCAACAACATGTCTTACTTCGCAAACAACGTTCCTGTTCCTCGGACGTCACTGGCGGCGTATTTTTCATGCAAAAGACCTGGTACATTGGTTCGCCTTTCATCACATCACTGGCAGGGAACCAACGCTCCCGATAAAATGGGCAAGCATTTCTATGCTTACGCCAATTTGAATTTTCAGCTGGATTTGTTTCGATGGTGCTTGCCAATCAAGCGTCCTTCCTAAACATACTTGCCCAAGAGTTCATAGTGTTTCAGGTAGTATAACATATTATTCAGAGAAAATTACTGTGCATACTTCACAGACAAATAGACACCTTCTATGGTATAATTGGTTATGCAAAATTCAGAGGACTCATTGATCGAAAGCAAATCAAATGCAGTTCCATGGACAATTCAGCAGACCTGGTACGGCATTATTCTTACACTCATCCCCTGGGCTATTTTGGCAGTCGGTCTCTCGCAACTAGGTCAAAGCAAGGCTTCTCAAAACACACCGCTCTCGTTCCAGGCCGACCTTATGAGCGCTATCATTGTTTTTATCTTTTCCTGCGTCATTGAAGGGGCTTTTCTCATTGCGCCACTTTATATTGCCAACAAGGCATTTCGCTCAATTATTCCTCACTTCCGCCTGGCTTTGAGAGCGCTTGGCTTCAGAGATTTCGATGTGGGGAGATCACTAGTGCTGGTGGTCATCTTATTTATAGCCATCCTTGCCATAGATAATCTCTATCAATACGTGATCACCGTACTACACCTGAACCTGCAAACCAACGACCAGGTCCTGCTCCAGCGCAGTAAAATTGCCCCGATCAGTACCTATGCGACCCTTCTTGCGGCCGTTTTTGTCGCTCCCTTCTGCGAAGAGATCTTTTTTCGCGGCTTTGTCTTTCCGGGCCTATGCGAGGCAATGCCTGTCGGTTGGGCCATTGTCTCCAGTTCGCTGCTCTTTGCTCTAGCTCACGCTGACCTCGGGTCGTTCGCGGTGCTGTTCATCATCGGGCTGGCACTCGCCTTCCTACGCTGGCGCACTAAATCACTCTGGCCCAGCATTTTCCTCCACTTCCTCAACAACGGACTTGGAGCACTATTAATCATCCTGGTAATGCAAGGCATAGTAAAGCAGTAGGGGCGCCAATTTTGCTGAAACAAGAAAGGAACATACGAGTATGGAAGAAAGGATCAATCAGGTTATCACGAAAAGAAACCCGGACGACAAGCACATCAGCATCTACGCCTTGTGCATCGCCCTGCTGGCCATCACTTCCTTCATCAACTTTTTACTCATCACGTTTGTGCCATTACCAGCATCCATAAAACAGATCCTCACCGAGTTTGATTATGGAGTCGCTCTTATTTTCCTGGTTGATTTCCTTTTCCGTCTTCTCCGAGCCCCCAAGAAATTGGAGTATATGCGGACATGGGGTTGGTTAGATATGTTAAGCGCGGTCCCAATCCCTTTTTTCAGCATATTCCGTATCGTACGAGTGATCCGCGTAGCCATTACGTTGCGCAAAATGCGTTTAAAAGATGTGGAACGCTCAATCACAAAACATCCCGCACGAAGTACCATCATTGCCACCGGCTTCCTGGCCTTTCTAGTAATGGTCAGCGGTAGTGCTATTATGCTAGCAGTAGAAAAAGGGGATCCCAGCGCCAATATTCGTACGGGAGGGGATGCTCTCTGGTGGGCCATTGTGACTATGGCAACAGTGGGTTACGGTGATAAATATCCAGTGACGGGAGGGGGACGGATTACAGCTACCATTGTGATGGCAGTTGGCATTGTGATCTTCGGTGTCCTCAGCAGCTATCTGGCATCCACGTTTATTTCCTCCAATGAAGCACAGGCAAAAGAAGCGATGATTGCCGCTTTGAAGGAAGATCTCGATACGATTAAAGCAGATGCGGCCGCTTCGAGAGAACATCTCAACCTGATGGAAGCAGAAATGGCTGAGATCAAACAGTTGCTGCAACAGCGAAACCAGGCGAGCTAAGAACTCGTTTTCTCTACTTCGTATGCCTGATATATTTCCCAGGAACCTTATCCTCCGACTCTCCTCCCTCTGAGGAAGACATAACATGCAGCAAATCGGCCTTTGGATCGACAATAAGGTCGTTAATTACTGAACGCACGCCCTCAAAATTGCGTGCGATCTCCCCGGCTGCCGCTTTCTGCTGAGCGTTGTGAACGGCACCACTCAGGCGCACTATGCCAAGGCGCGGATAGACACCGATTGGCAGATTGTGGGTACGTGGATCGCGCCCTAATGCCATTGCCAGATCGCTCGCCAACCTATCATCTCCAACAAGTCGATTGTTGATTTCCAATAGGCCATTCACACCCATTGCCTGCCTTTCGGCTAAATCTCCACGCAGCGAACTTGAAATGTTGCCATCGAGGTAAAGCACCCCATCCAATACACGCGCTGTAACGCCTTTCAGATCGATATGCAGCGGTATCGTTCCGAAAAGAACCGCCTCGACTTCACTCTGCAGTACGCTGTCGGGGCGATAGGCAGGCATAGCGTTCAGTACCGCTGCTTCCACCTGTACCTTGATGTGCCCCGTCGCTATCTCAATCACATGCTCTCCCTGGAGCAGCGTATCCTGTCCATGTCGTAAATCGCGAACAACCAGGTAGGATAATTCCCCACTGTCTGGATGCACTGCAACTAGCATCAGTCTGCCTGTACCTGAAGAGACCGTATTCTCCACCGTACTCTTCTCATCGAGATGCGCGCCACCGACCTCTGCACTACCGGCAGCCGTCACATCAGCGCGCCTGGCACGAATTCTTATCCCCTCTCCCGTCGCGCTAACAACCGTATCAAATGGCAGAAAAAATGTATTCCCAAATAAACGCCGCTGTCTCACACCTATATGAGTCATCTTGCGGGTCGCAGAATCAAAAATAATCTGCGCCAGGAAACCGTCTTCCCCGTCGGAACAAATAATCTTAGAGCCAAAATGAAACTTTAGCATTTCAGAGATTGATGCTATGTTGCTCATGTTTCCAACCTCGTACTACTTCATCGTAATTGAAGGACAAAAGCAAAACAGAAAACGTGCTACATCCTCTATGCAAAGTGTAGCACGTTATCCTCAAGCATGACAAGCGTAACAACCTCTATAATTCTGCCAACGAAAGCATCCTGCAGGGAGATGCTTCGCTGCGCTCAGCATGACAGGGTTCCCTTGTCATGCTGAGCGCAGCGAAGCATCTTAAACGGGGACCCGGCGTTGTATTACATCTCTTATACCAAAAACAGTCTCTGCCGCTTCTGGCGCGTATCGCTCAACTATAGCCTCAGTAATGGCATTAGCACGGCAAATTTCACCAAACATACTGGCGCTGACGCGCGGGATGCGATGCATTGTTCGCAGATCAAGCTCAATTAAGCCAAAACGCACACTCCAACCCTCGTTCCATTCAAAGTTGTCTACCAATGACCAGTGCAGATAACCGCGCACGGGAATACCTTCGCTGATTGCGCGATGAATCATCGCGAGATGCTCCAGGATAGCCCGTGGACGGCGGCTATCCTGAGCATCACTAAAACCATTTTCTGTGATATAGAGAGGTTTGTTGCTTCGCGTACGACGATAGATAGCTCTCAGCACCCGGTATATACCCTCTGGATAGATCTCACCAAAATTATTTTCCAGGCCCGGATCGTTGCACACAGCCCCCGGTCGAACAAAGCGCCGCCCAAAAAGTTCAGCGGGTTTGGTCGCATCGAACTTGACCATATCGCGGGTGTAGTAGTTTACGCCGTGGTAGTCCCTCGTCCCCGCCGCGTGCTCAACAGGCTCGAGCAGTACATTCAATGGGAAGGTAAAACGCCCTGATTCCGCGGCCTGTAATATCGCCCAGTTAAAAAAAGTCTCTTGCAGTCCTGCCGCCCCTCGATCTAACGGGGAGAGGTCATTGGCCGCTTCGAAAAGTCGGTAGTGCAGGCAGTAGCCAATCCGTCCCTCCGGTTGCAGACGGCGGATAGCATAGAAAGACCGCACATGAGCCTCTATCATATTGCGCGTAACCTGAAATGCGTGCACGATCTGCTGTTCGCCAGGTGGAAATGAACCCAGCACATACCCCCGTGTGGCGTAGATATTTGGTTCGTTCAAAGTAATCCAGAAATCACAGAGATCACCCAACGCCCGCACAGCATGTTCCGCATAACGCACAAAGAAGGCAATATTTGTTTCGTTTGCAAATCCGCCGCGGTCGGCAAACCAGAGAGGCTCGGAAAAATGATGAAGTGTGACTATAGGGGTCATGTGTCTCTGGTGTAGATCGCTCAGCATCGCCCGGTAACGCTCAATCGCTGCGCTATCCCACTGTCCCTCAGCCGGCTCTATACGGCTCCATTCCAGGCTTAAACGCAGCGCATTATTCTCCATCTGTTCCGCCAGGTTAAAATCACTCTCTGCATCCTCCCACCAGTTGTCTGCGCTGGCACACGACTCACCCGTCAATATGTGCCCCTGTTGCTCCCAGCGATACCACTGGCTATTTGTATTACTTCCCTCACACTGGTACGATGAAGATGCGGTTCCCCACAAAAACCCATCTGGGAATCGTAGTATACGCTGCTTTGCCATAGTTCTCTCCAGCATTACCATTATTCACGGATGCCCCGTGCTGGTAGCGGGCGAACCAGTGGACTCATCACCGGCAAATCTTTCTTCCCACGTGGCAGACGCTGGCGTACCAGGTAATCTGGCGCGTTCGCCAGGTCTCCCTTCTCCAATGTGATATCGGGACCAAAACGATTGAAGAAAGAAAGCTCGAAGTTTGGCGTCTCGCCCAGTGCTCCGTGAGGGCAAACCTCGACACAATCGCCACAGAAGATACAGCGATCCAGGGCGAAGGCGTAGCGCTTCAGGGTGCGCTCAGCCATCATCAACGAGCCAGTTGGACATACCTGGACGCATGCTCCACAGGAGACACAGTCGGTATCATGCAAGCTGACATTGAATGGCGTCGCCACAATCGTGTCGAAACCTTTCCCAAACATACCATAGCAGTCAGGGCCAATGACATCATGACAGACGCGTACACACTGTGTGCAGTTAATGCACTTATTGGGATCGCGCAAGATGAAGCTGTGTGACAGGTCTACATCGTAGTCGTGATAGTCGCTTGGTTCGCCGTCGTGGAAACGATTATCGGCGAGGCCATGCTCGATACTGTATTTTTGCAGGTCACACTGGCCGGCTGCCGGGCAGGCGCACTGCAAGCAGCGAGCTGATTCACGCTGCGCCTGTTCCTTCAGATACCCCAGCTCAATGAGCGTGAAATTACGCTTGCGCTCCTCGTAAGGAAGCATCGGCATCTTGACCTTTGGCTCAACAGGCTTGTAGGGAACGATATCAAACAGGTCTGGTTTGCGCTCTTCCAGTTCCAGGCGGCGAGCAACTTCGTCCATGTCTTCTCCATTCAAGAAGGCATGTATAGAACGAGCGCCGAGTTTGCCCTGGGCAACACATTCGATGATCGTCTTCGCGCCCAATTGCGCGTCACCACCGGCAAAGACTGCATGGCGATCAGTCATGTAGTTGTGTGGATTGGTCTGGATGGTTGTTGATTTCGTCCACTTAACCCCTGATTTCTCATCGAGCACTGATTTATCTGGCTTCTGGCCGAAGGCAGGGATGATCGTATCACATGAAATGGTAAATTCAGATCCGGGAATTGGTACAGGGCGGCGGCGACCACTGGCATCCGGCTCACCTAACTTATTCCTCAGAAATTCAAGACCTGTTACTTTCCCATTCTCAGTGAGGACCTTTGTCTGCTGGACATAAAATATCAGTTCTGTACCCTCGGCCTCTGCGTCCTCAATCTCTTCCATCGTCGCCGTCATCTCTTTTACTGAACGGCGATAGCAAGTATGAACCTTTGCCCCCAGTCGTAGAGAGGTTCTCGTGCAGTCAAACGTGGTAAACCCACCACCTAGCACAACAACCTCGCGCCCCTCCTGGACAGGTACGGATTTACCTTCAACCTTTTCTGCCAGGAACGCGATAGCGTTTACCACACCCTCTGCCTCTTCGCCAGGCGCATCCAGCGGGTTACTTGTCCAGGCACCAATCGCCAAATACACGGCATCGAAGCCCTCCGCAAAGAGATCATCGATAGTGAAGTCTGTCCCAAGTTTAACGTTACTTTGCAGGTCAACGCCCAGCTGCCAGACATGATCGAGTTCACGGTCCATCACGTCCTTCGGCAAACGGTATTCAGGAATACCATAGCGCAACATACCACCGGGTTGTGGCTGCATATCGAATACTTTACAGTAGTGCCCTCTCAATGCCAGGTAGTACGATCCTTAAGAAAGGGAATGGGTGGATCGAGCAAACAGGTTTCTGCGGCATACCCATGCATACGACAGATGGCGATCTCTTCCTCGACCAGCGCGCGGCGGCAGGCCTTCTGACACGGCGCGGGACAGGTCAGGCCAAGGATATATGGGAAAGGCAGCACCTCTTTTACCAGGCGCGCAGCCTCTTTCATCGAACCCTTCGCAATGAGTTCCAGGTAGCCAGGAATGTCGATATGCGTCGGGCAATCAACCTGGCAGGGAGGCTGACAATAGGCGTTGTGGTCAGAGAGCAGCATCTCCAGATTGGTACGCCGGATGTGAAACAATTCGTCAGACTTCGATGTGACGACCATGCCGGGAGAAGCCGGTGTATTACAAGACGGGAGGGGACGATCCACACCTTCGATATGCACAAGGCACATTCGACAGGCTGATGTCGGCTCCAGCTTTTCGTCATCACACAGGTTAGGGATATCGTCAATCCCGTTGTCTATTGCCACACTCAGGATCGTCTGGCCTTCGTAGGCCTTGACGGTTTTGCCATCGAGGGTAAATGTGAAGCCAGGTTGCCCAACCTCGTTGCGCTCCATCGGCACCGTTGGCGCATGAGCTGTCAGTGAAAAATTGTCTCGGATTGATATTGCCATGTAGTTCCTCTTCCGACCTCATTTCATCGCTGCTGACCGTAGGTAGTATAGTAGGGTTGACCCTTGCGGTCAACCTTCCCTCGCGGTCACCCTGCAAGCAGCTACGGTAAGACGTGTTTCGTTACAAAACGATGAGAGCGCACCGGAATACATGTTCCGGTGGGACACTGTTGCTCTTCAATATGCATATGGAAGTGATCCGGCCAGTAGCGTTTAGCTGTCTTCAGCGCATTAGGCGCCTGCACACCAAAGCCACATAGCGAGCCATTCGGGACGTAGCTGGCGAATTCATCCAGCACATTCAGATCCCCAGTGACGCCGAGATCACTCACTATTCCTTCAAGAATACCGGCAATACGTTTGACACCTAAGCGACAGGGAACACATTTACCACAGGATTCCTTCGCCAGATAGCGGCTGCGTTCCATCGCCCACGCGACCATACAGGTATTCACGGGAAGCAACTCGATCACGCTAGATCCGACAATGGCGCCCGCTTCTTCCAGGGGATCATAGTCAAAAGGCACGTCAAGTAACGACGTTGGCAGAGCGCCACCTTCGGCACCACCCACCACGATGGCTCGCACTTCTCCATCCGACCGTGTGTAGCCGGCGTGGTGCAGAATTTCACGGAGAGTCGCGCCAAAGGGCACTTCAATCACTCTTGGCTCGCTGCCGGGGACATCATCGTAGACCGTCAGCACCTTTGTTCCGCCAGTCGTCTCGCTGCCAACGCTTCTGAAAGCCTCAGCGCCGCTGCGCACAAGGAAAGGCACATTTGCCAGCGTTTCAATACAGTTGATGGCGGTAGGTTTATCCCACAAACCATATTGCGCGGGATAAGGCGGGCGTTGCTCAGGCATCCCACGACGCCCCTTGATCATAGCGATCTGCACGGTCTCTTCGCCGCCCATAAAGCCAATATCAACGCCGATCACATTGATGGTGCAGCTGAACTCGGTCCCTAAAATATCGCGTCCCACCAGGTTAGCCTCCAGGGCCTCGTACAGCGCTTTCTGCACAGAGGCAACCGCTTCGAGATACATATTACGAGTGAAGAGGTACGCCTCCGTTGCGCCAACCGCGTAGGCAGCAAGCACAATGCCCTCGATGACCTGGTGTGGATTGCGTTCCAGCAGCGATCGGGCCGCCAGGGCGCGCGGATCGGCATCATATGCATTACAGATAACGTATTTCTGATTATCATCCATGTTGCGTACAATACGCCACTTCTCGCCGGTCAGGCGACCCGCACCACCGCAACCACGCAGTTTCGCATCGACGACCTGTTCAATGATCTGATCAGGTGTTTGTTCGTTAATAGCATGTACTAAAGCAACATAGCCGCCAACGCGACGATATGCGTCAAGTGAACGCACATCAGGCTCACCAGGGCGGCGCAACACTCTATACGTAGGGGCCCAATTTATTGCGCCCGTAGGATCAAATTCAGGCATTTGGCTGCCTCACATGATGAATATTACCCCATACGCCGCGTTTATCGGGTGCCAACCCTCGCTCGGGTTGATCGTCTCGCCTGATACCCCTGGCGGCAGGAGCAGGCTTAAATTTTGGACTCATAGTAGCGATACCAAAGATATCACTCAGGTCGACGCCGCGTATCTGCACAATGCGTTTCGCCGCCTGCAAGGGTAGATACCCGTACATATCCATCACGGCATCAAGCAGCGAAGGCAGATCACCAGCTTCCTGCGGCCACACCTCCAGCAACTCATCAACCTTGCTGAGATCAAGCTCAGGCTCCAGGTAATCTTTGACAGGCATAGAGACACAGGGCGCTACCGGCTTGTCATGATACTCTACCGCATATTCCGAGATACGTGGAATATAAAAGCCAGCCTTTGAGGCACCTGTCGCAGCAGTCAGTTTTCGCGAAGTAAACTTTTCAGCGCCCTCGCGAATGTGCGACTTGAACCAGGGGCGCACTCTCCAGGAGTCCATTGGTTCATATTCAATGGTAATGGCTCGCGGCGGGCAGGCCTTCTCACACAACAGGCAGGCTTCACACTTCAAATTGAAATCAGTTTGCAGCCCCTCCTGCCTGGTCAACTGAATCAGGCCGCGGCTGCGCGGCGGCAGCTTTGGTTTTTCGTAAGGATAGAGCCGAGTCACCTTTGGGCGGAAGAGATGGCTAAACGTCAGGCCCATTCCCTCAAGGATACCACGCATACACTACACCTCTATTTCCTTTTCACCGCGCACTTTAAGCCCCTGCTTGGCGATCTTCTCACGCAGTTTGAGGATACCCTCAATCAGTGCTTCGGGACGGGGAGGACAGCCAGGAACATACACATCCACTGGCACAATAGTATCGACCCCCTGGACAGTGTAGTAACTATCGTAAAATTCACCGCCAGAGTTGGCGCACTGGCCCATGCTAATGACCCACTTTGGGTCCGGCATCTGCTCCCAAAGTAACCGCAGGCGCGGCCCCATCTTGACCGAAACGGTTCCGGCCACAATCATCAGGTCAGCCTGGCGCGGGCTGGAACGAAAGACCTCCGAACCAAAGCGTGAAAGGTCATAGTGCGCCTGCGCGCTGGCAATCATCTCAATAGCGCAGCAAGCCAGGCCATAGCCCAATGGCCACACCGACTTTGAGCGCGCCCAGTTCTGCGCCCATTGCAGCATATCCATAAAACTGGTGATTTGAACTGGTAACTCTTGATCTCCTGGAATATATTCATGGGGACCAGAAGCCATAACAATTGGTACCGGTTTACGTCGTACACCAGGAACCGACGCTCTCCCATCTCCCGTATTCTCGCTGCTCATAGAATAATAGCTCCTTCGCAAAGGTTTAGCAGCACCATTGCTCGGTTGATATAATGCAGTCTATTGTAAAGCCTATCTAGTACAAAGTCCAGACAGCACACCGAAGAAAGCCTTTTCAGCCTCCTTTCATGCCCTATTATAGCATGTACCAACCCGAGGTGCCACAAAATTTTTTATTATTGTGTCGAATGGGCTTGCCCGCAGCGGCGCTGCGGGCAAGCCCATTCGACACACAAAAATCTCGCGAGGCCCGCTTGTGGGCCGAGGGTTCAAATAGCGGGTATGATATCATAAAAAGAAAACAAAAAGGAGCAATTATTTATCTTTATGTCAAACACAATCGAAGCCATCATCTGGGACCTCGATGGAGTAATCATCGACAGCGCTGACGAACACCGTCGCGCCTGGCAACGCCTCGCCCGCGAAGAAAAAGTAAAATTCACCGACGAAGACTTCTGGGCCACCTTCGGCAAACGCAACAATGACATCTTCGCCATCGTCTGGGGCCCTCTCACGCCCGAACAAGCACAAGAACTAGGAAAACGCAAAGAAACCTACTTTCGCGACCTCATCCGCCAAACCGCAACCCCCCTACCAGGCTCAATGGAACTCATGCGTTCATTGCACGAAGCAGGCTACCTCCAGGCGCTAGCCTCCTCCGCGCCCATCGAAAACATCCAGCTCATCAGCGAAGTACTCGGCCTTGAACGCTACCTCACAGCCCTCATCTCAGGCGAAACCGTTCCACTGGGCAAACCAGCCCCCGACATCTTCCTCAAAGCCGCCCAGGCACTACACATCGAGCCCTCGTATTGTCTCGTCATCGAAGACGCGGTCGCAGGAGTCGAAGCCGCCCACGCCGCCGGCATGCGCTGTATCGCCGTAGCAGGCAACCGCGACCTACCCGACCTGCGCAAAGCCGAGCTAATGGTGAAAACGCTGCTTGAGGTAAATGTAGAGCGAATACGATCGCTAGCTTGACAAGCAGGAGAACCAATGGCACAATAGGCCATATTTCCGTTCAGTGTGAAAGTGAAATATGGAGGTGTAGGGGCCCCGGTGGGTCTCACCGTCTTCAAAACGGCTGAGGGGTCGCTCGGCGCGGTCCCTGGTGGGTTCGACTCCCATACGCCTCTGCCTGTGTTGGCTACTTGGGTGTGAGAATTCCACCGTAACTCCGAAATGAAACGAGATTCCATGCTAACTCCGAAAAAAGTAGGATATAAGAGTCAAAATTTTTCACAAAAAGTGC
>WNGM01000977.1_pt1 | contig 47120 bp, 38 predicted proteins | sample 5400571 | NCBI WGS metagenome assembly WNGM01 (sample SAMN13153378, study PRJNA577476) | soil metagenome | isolation source: 100 cm soil or saprolite under Garry oak tree replicate 2 | place: USA:California | collected 2016-06-15 | reverse complement strand
CACGATGTAACATCCCCGCCCCGCCTCTGGCATACACGTTCCAGGGCGCTCAACCTCTGGGGGAATATGCCCGCGTGGATACGCGAAGAGGTAAGGGTGTAAAAGAATAAGCAAGCAGGCAAGGGCCGCACGCAGTGTGGCCCTTGCCTGCTTGCTTATTCATTGATTACTGTATTCCTCATCGTTCCAATGCCCTCGATCTCCGTCTCCATGATGTCGCCTGCCTTGAGAAATTCGGGGGGTTTGCGTGCGAAACCGACACCACTGGGTGTACCGGTAGCAATGATATCACCCGGCTCTAACGTCAGGCCTCTAGAGAGAATGGCAATGATCTGCCGGACAGAGTAGATCATCATGCCTGTATTCGAATCCTGCTTGGTAACACCGTTCACGCGCAAGCGTATTGGCAGCTGCTGCGGGTCGGCAATCTCATCAGCAGTAAGAATCCATGGACCCATGGGGCAGTAGCCGTCAATACTCTTCCCCTTAAAAAACTGCTTGTGCCGGCTTTGTAAGTCGCGAGCCGTAACATCGTTAAGCACGGTGTAGCCAAAGACATATTCAAGCGCATCCTCCTCGCGAATGTTTTTGCCTTTCTTGCCAATAATTACCGCCAGTTCAGCCTCCCAGTCGACCTGTTCGGAGACGGTTGGATCAATGACAATATCGCCGTAGGGGCCATTCACGGTGGTAGGCGCCTTAGTGAAAAAAATAGGAGCTTCCAGGGTCGTAGTAGATCGCCCAGTGGCTTCGTCTGACTCCCTGGCATGGTCAGCATAATTGAGGCCCAGGCAAACAATATTTTTACGTGGCCGGAGAATAGGCGCGGCAAGTTGCACCCCGCTTACATCGTGTACTGCACCAATCGAAGCAAACGTCTTGACCTCACTAAAACGTCGTCCCACAGCTTTGTCCAGGATAGCTTGTAAAACCAGCTTCCCTTTTTCGTAGTCTTCAACAAGTTCAAGCACCTGATCTGGTCCTATAATCGTAAGGGCATGGGCAGCCAGGTCAACGTCCAGAACCTCGCTATCCTGTATCATTCCGAGGTGTGGCCTGGGAAAATGGGTGGTAGAAAAGCTGACAAACTTCATGAGTATCTCCTTTACAGCAGTGTTGAACGCATTATCTCAAGTGGCGCAGGTTGGCCTGTCCACAAAGTAAAAGCCAATGCTCCCTGGTGCAGGAGCATAGACAGTCCATTGGCAGCGCGTAGGCCCAAATTACGAGCTTGACGGAGTAATTGTGTCTGTACAGGATTATAAATCATATCCAGGACAAATGTACCGGTATCAAAACGGGCCAATACTTCCGCCGGCAGCGGGCTGACATCTTCTGTTTCCTCATGGCTTCCCTCCCCTACTTGCTTGTTGCTAAAGTGCATCCCTACCGGGGTTGCATTGATGATGAGCGATGTAGAGCGGGGAATTAAAAAGTCTGGATTGCTCAAGCTAAAAACCTGGCAGGCACTGTCCTGCTGGACCTCGGTGGCGAGCTGTTGAGCGCGTTCCAGGTTGCGATTGACGATAATAAGATCATCAATCGATGCAGAGGCAAGCGCAAAAGCCGCGCTGCGCGCTGCTCCTCCTGCCCCGAGGAGCACAGCGGTATAGCCTTTGAGTGAAACGCCAGCGTTCTCAAGTTGCCTTCCAACTCCCTGCTCTACCAGCGCACGCAATAAACCGGGAGCATCGGTATTATAGCCGTAGAGATACTCATTGCGATGAACGATTGTATTGACGGCCCCAATGCGTGCCGCCAGGGGGTCAACTACATCCACCAGGGGAAGCACAGCCTCTTTATAGGGAATGGTAATATTGGCACCCAGGCACCCCGACGCGCGTAAAGAAGCAACGCGGGCAGGTAGTTCGCTTGCAGGCGTTTGCCAGAGCTCGTAGCGAGCAGGAATACCAAGGGCATCAAAGGCAGCCTGTTGAAAACGAGGCGAATAGGAGTGCGCGACGGGATTTCCGATGAGCCCGACACGTAGTGGTGAAGGAGTTTGTGATAGCTGTTCTTCGTTGCTAATAGACATGTATCTAAGGGCTCTTTTCTGCTTGACCTCTCACTGTCGTTCGCACACATTGTTTGTTGGTTGCGAATTGTGCCGCCGCAGGCGGCACAATTCGCAACCAACAAACAGAACAAGCCGCCGCAGGCGGCAAGAGGTTCTGAATAGTTACTTCACTGTATCATACGACGAAGGCAAGCGCAAAGAAGTCAACGAGACGTGATACTATAGAGAAGTACATAGCCCGTTTCTGGAAGAATGGAGAAAATAGTATGGAAGCGACACCCACAGTAATTCAGCCTCGCATGTCCTCAGCAATCATGCTCTTACGTCCTGCTCCCCTTGCCCACAGACAAGATCTACCTTCAGGGCAAGGAATAGAAGTATTCATGGTGCGGCGCGTCATCCAGAGCGATTTTATGCCGGATGTCTACGTCTTCCCGGGTGGCTCGGTCTCGGCCGACGACAAGGCGGCCGAGCTGGCGGAGGATGTGTGTACCCCTGTCGCACCAGCGGCAGCAGACCCCGAAGGTCGTACTGTACTGGGCACTGGGGTCAGGGCTGCCGCCATTCGTGAACTTTTCGAGGAAGCCGGCGTCCTGCTTGCCTATCGTACGGGGGAAATACTGGCCATCAACGAGGAGGACGTGCCTCGTTTTGCTTCCTATCGCCAGGCTTTTCACCAGCGCAGAGGTTCATTGGTTGAGCTGGCCCAGGCTGAAAAGCTCAGGCTGGCGACCGACCACCTGGGCTACTTTGCACACTGGATTACGCCCGAGGGGATGCCGAAACGTTTTGATACTCACTTCTTTATTACGACCGCGCCGGCAGAACAAGAGGCCGCGCATGACCGGCTGGAGACAAGCGAAGGTGTGTGGATTACACCTGCTGGGGCGTTGGAACGCTCCGAGCAAGGAACATTTCCCCTCGTCTTTGCCACCATTCGCCAGTTGCGCGACCTGGCAACCTTCGGCAGCGTAAAAGAGGCCCTTGAGTCTACTACTACGCGGCATGTCGTTACACATATGCCCCTCCTGGTTCGGGAGAATGGTGTAACCCGTGTCTACTTACCCGAGGACGCTGGCAACCCATGGGATGTGCCCGGACACATGACTAAAATGTAGGAGATTGCAATGCAAACGCCATATACGATTATCCTGGCCCCCAATCCTTCGATCATGTCCGGGCCGGGTACCAATACCATTGTACTGGGGAGCGGTGTCGAAGGAGCAACGGTGATTGATCCCGCGGTTGACGATGCGGCCTATCTTGATGCCATTGTAGAAGAAGGGACAAAGCGGGGTGGTATTCACCGCATCCTCATCACTCATGGGCACCCTGACCACATTGGCGGCGCTGTTGCCCTCAAGCAGCGGCTCGGTGTACCTGTGTACGCCTTCAGCCGGGAGGGCGTACCGGAGGCAGATGAGGAGATCGCCGATGGAACAGCCTTCCCTGCCAGCGATGACAGGCTGCGCGCCATTCATACTCCTGGCCATCGCTTCGACCATCTCTGCTATTTTCTAGAGGGACAGGGGACACTTTTTGCGGGTGATATCGTGGCGGGAGTGGGCACAGTAGTCATTAAACCACCAGAGGGCGATATGCAGGACTACCTCGACTCGCTCAGGCGCTTGCAGGAGATGGATATAGCGGAAATAGTTCCCGCTCATGGTCCAACCATTACGGATCCACAGGCGAAACTTAGCGAGTACATAGCTCACCGTATGCAGCGCGAGCAGCAAATAATAAGCGCGTTAGAGGTATTGCGGCGCGGCACGACCATTCCTCAGATCGTGCAGCAGGTATATACCGATGTCGATCCACGCCTGCATCCTGTAGCCGCGTGGTCTGTCGAAGCCCATCTTTTAAAATTGGAGCGCGAAGGGCTGGCCGAGAGATTGGAAAATAGTGAATGGGCCCTGGTCACGCCAACGGCGTAAGTGAACCTGGCAGCCGCTAGGGCTGCCAGGTTTGTTATCTCCTCACCAGTAAACCCAGGGCTGTCACGGCGGCCAGTCCCAGGCAAAACCAGCCGGGGGTTGGCTGGTGCTCTAACGTCAGTATAATGCCGCCGGCCATCTCTGCCAGAAACAGCATAACCCAGGAGACACTGCCCATGACCGAGGCATTACTTTCATTACCCCTATCTCTGCCTCTTTGCCGCCCACGACGGCGGGACCTGCCATTGCGCTGACTGTCGGCCAGCTTCACCTCGATCTGTCCCGTCTCAAGCTTAGTGACGACCCGCTCCAATGAACGGGGCAGGGTCAGGAGTATACGGCCGGTATCAACTAACTGATTCAATATTTCCTGGATGGTCTGTCCCGATCCCTCGGCGTCAAGTCCCAGGAATTTCCGCGCATAGGGTGTAGCAACCTCAACAAAGTTAAACTCTGGCGCTAAGCCTGTCGAAACACCTATCAGCGTACCAATGGCGCGCCCGGTAAAAGCGAATTGTGCTGGAATCTGAAAGGGCTGACCATAAAGTAGATTCTCGATATCCCGTGACACATCGGGAATCTCTAGTTCGCGGGCCTCACCCAATGTCATGCCATAGTATTGTTCCATCATCAGCGCCATGGCTCGTTCAATGGCTATCATGTTGGCGCCTTCACCGATAAATCCCAGCCTGTTCAGCGAATCGACCAGGGCATGAGAATCTCGTGCGATGAAACTCAAGAACAGGTCTTTCAGCGCTTTCTTCATATTTTTCGTCAGTGAGCCGACCATACCAAAATCGACAAATTCTATGATAGGACCACTACCGTCAGGCCCTTTCTTGATGAAGATATTGCCGGGATGAGGGTCCGCGTGAAAGAAGCCTTCGGTGAAGAACTGGTAGAAGTAGGTCCTGACGGTACGCTTGGCCACTTCCAGGCGGTTTATGCCTGCCGCCTCTAGCGCGGCGTAGTCATTTATCTTTATGCCGTTGATCCACTCTAGCACAAGAACCCGCCGCGTCGTATAATCGTCGTGCACACGCGGGATATAGATGGTCGGGTCATCCTTGAACATCTCGAGGAAGTGCCTGGCGTTGGCTCCTTCGGTGATATAATCAATTTCTTCATAGACGGTGCGTTTAAATTCCCGGTAGACGCCCATCAGGTCGATAAATTCGCCGGTATCGACGAAGCGGTTAATCACCCAGATGACAAACTTGAGTGTGCTCAGGTCCGAGCTCACAAGCTGATCGATGTTGGGCCGCTGAACTTTGACGGCGACCTCCTCACCTGTAGAGACGAGAACGGCTTTATGTACCTGGCCAAGCGAGGCTGCCGCAGTACACTTGCGTTCCAACACGCTGAATACTTGATCGACCGGCTTCCCTAATTCTGCCTCGATGAGAGCGACAACATGAGTGAACGGGGCAGGTGGGACCTCGTCCTGGAGCGAGCCGAGCACGGCAAGCGCCTGTTCCGGCAACAGGTCGGCGCGAGAGCTGAGGAACTGCCCAAGTTTAATCATCAAGACACCGAGCTTTATCGCGGTAGTACGGAAGGCTACCAGCACCTTGATCAAGACTTCGATGTTCGGTTGTACTTCGTAATTGCCGCGCTCGCGAGCCCGTATTACGCGGCGTCGCTCGCGGTATATAATCCAGATGGTCCAGAGCAGAAGACGGGAGACGCGGAGGAAGCGTATCATTTGCGAAAATCTATTAATTCTTGGCACTTTTGCACGCATATCAGACCCTTTCGTTAGCTATTCCATAGCATAACACATGTACGTAATAAGGAGAGGAAGAGTTCTATAGGAGCAAGCACGGGCCGACTTTCCTGAGATAGCCTGCGCCTTCTCCTGAAGGCGGCTTGATGATTCTTTACTCATTTTCCCCGCAAGGACGGAGAGCTGCCTGGGAAATTAATATGAGGAAGGAGAAAGTGTCCAGGACTTAAGGAAATGTAGAGTCTGTTCACGGGGGTAAGCACAGCAGATTTGGGGTAAATTGTCTGCTTGCTTCTTGTTTCTCGCAAAAACGCGGGGATTCTGGTTTTTCGAGAGGAGGAAATGCGCTCAAAGGAGGATCGATTCTGTCCTGCTTGCAGGTTATACTGAAAGAAAGCCATCTGATTGATGGCTTTCACAGAAGAAAAGGGAGAAACACCTATAAGCGACACACACATTGCGAGGACTCGGCCAAGAAAGCATGACGCGCACAAAGACTCACAGAAGTGTGATTTGTCTCAAAATTCGCCTCTGTCTAGATTTGGTGTAAACCGCTTCATTGCTATGCTTGATCTCTTCGAAATTGACGCATAGCAAGCAGACAATTTACCCCAAATCTGGACAAGAGACAAGTTATGGTTCTTCCGCAGCCTTGCTGAAAAAGAAGTGTGTCGGTTCAGTGCAAGACACCTGACTCAAAGGGTTCTCTCGCCTGCCTCGTGCTCCCCTCCATCGGAAGGAGGGGCACCATGTCCCTCCAACGATGCGTTTCTTGCTCTCCCTCTCTGAATGAGAACGAGGCCGAGCACTGACATACTAACCTGGAACAGACTGAAGAAGAAGGAAAGACCAAGAACACCACTGATCAAAGCAAAGACCGGACCTTGACCGGGAAGAAAATACAGTCCAACAAAGGCCGCTGTTGCCAGCAGACTAAAGAGAAGAAGCCCTCCCAATGTGCCTCTCACCGTTGGCCTTCTGGTCGTTCTTCGCGCATGCATTCCAGCGGTGCCATCCCTGGCCTGGCGTTGCGCTAAAGAGGCTTGCCTCATACGAAACACCACTCTTGGTAAAGTCAAAGTGCAGTAGAGCAGTGCGCCAAAGACGCCACGCAAGAGTGCAAACCAGCCACTACGATTGAGGACAATGAGGAGAATCATAATGCAAGCAAGCAAGAAAAACAGGATGAGCACATACAGGATCCTACCGAACAGACGACAGCCCTGAGCTAACGACATATTCAGACGTGGTTGGTCTACTCCTACCTCATGCTCCATAGGTCTTGCTCCTGCTTTCAAGAGGTGCAGAGATGCTCCCTCTCTTTCTGACATTCGTCCTCTCTTCTACGAAGAAATCTCACCAAAGTTGCTTTTTACTGTTTTTCAGAATCTCTCTCCTTTACTCTTAGCAGCGCAATTCTCCTCTTACTCCTCAATCAGCGAGCCTGCGGAAGAACCAAGTTATGCCTCCTGTCCAATTTTGGTGAAAAGGTGAATTGATGAGTTATTTCGACCTGGTGAACACGCATGAAGGTTGAGACAGATCAAATCGATAAGCTCAGCCTTCACCAAAAGTGGACATGAGCCCCAATATCATTGACAAATACATGGCTCGGCTCCCTCGTGCTGAACGGGCGGGCGTTCTGAACCATGGAGCCACCGCAGGAGGTTCTTCATGGCAATTCCTTTCGCTCTCCGAGAGAAAAATGGGAAGAGTTGTCTCTGGTCATACGACGATTCACGAATCCTCTGCGTCACAGCGCGTTAGCGCGCTACGCCCGCTCCACCTTGGTGGGAATCTCGTCTTTGCAAAGACAAGATCCATAAGAGTGCGCCTTCGTATGGGAGAGCAAATGCTCGCTTGTTTAGCGTCATCTGACGATTTTTCATGTGTCCAATTCCTTTTACTCTACAAGGCGTGGAGAACCCGGCTTTCGCAGTAAAGGAAATCCAGCCCTGCCGTAGCCCATGTGCTTAATCAGTTTGAGCTTGTTCACTTTTCCCTCAACCAAACCGTTGTTTTGAGGAAGAGGTCAGTCCAGCCACCACTGCCGCTATATCCCTTCTCTTTGATCTCCCGGTAAAGTTGCGAGCCATTTTTGTATCCTTGCTTCCACCTCTTGAGAGCATAAGGAGCATAGGGGTCAAACAAGCTTCGCCGTTTCCGCCGAGCCTCAGGAAACGCACCTGCTTTGAGCCACTTTTGAATAGTTCGTGTACTTAACCTCACACGATGAGCGATATCTGCCTGCTCGAAGCCTTGTGTGTGAAGGGCAATCACTTGTTGATAGCGGTCATAGCGTTGCGCCCGCCGCGTCAAACGAGCGCGTTCAAAGCCAGGGTCGCGTGCAGGTTTCCAGGTTTTGACGGAAAACGCTTTGATCTGATCATTGTGAGCTTTAGGAGGAGACACGATGTCCGAGCAAGAAAATCTGCGGATCATTGGGGAGGCCTATGAAGCACTGAATGCGCATGACCTGGATCGCTATACCGCATTACTGGATGAATCGTACATGTGGGAAACGGGAACGCTACCAGCAGGGCCTTTTGTTGGGCGGGAGGGTGCCCGGCAAGCGATGGAAATGTACTACCGCGCCTTCCCGAACCTCCACTACGAGATTGAACAGCACATCGCTTGCGGTGATTATGTGACCACTCGCTGGCGGATCACTGCGACCCATGAGGGTGCTTCCTGGGCATTCCAGCCACCAGGCGGGAAGGCGACATTCACGGGTGTAACGTCACCACCCTCAAAAACTGGAAAATCGTCCATGCCTGGGTCTACTTCTGTACTGGCCGTGTGCTCCATCAGATGGGCATGTTACCGCTTCCAGGATAGACTGGTTAGTAACTTCTGTGACCCCTTTTCCACATGGGAGACAAAAAGCTCAGTAGTGAACTGCTGCCAGGTTCCTTAGCGAGGATACATTTCAAACACTTCCTCTTAAAGCATCCGTGACGAAACACAGCGCAGGGTCGGCTCTCTCTTGTTCAGCAAGCTTTATCCGTCGTATAGTGGTATAGTGGTATTGTTAGCCGATGCAAGCATGCTCGATGAGCGAGCGCCACCTATGCAAGGAGTTCTCATATCATGGATGTTGCGTCTCTTCATTCACCTCGGAACGGGGATCTGACGCTCGCAGAAAAGACGCTCACTCCACTGACAGATGCCCATATGACCGAGGTTGAGAGAGGGTTACGTACATCGAAGGGGGATCCATCATGCAAGAGGCTGGGGTGTCGTTCCTGACCACCTGGCAAACCTTTTACGTCATCATCGGCTCCGCTGCTGCGACGCTGACTGGATTGATGTTCGTGGTGATTTCCTTGATTGTGGGGTCTCGGGCGCGAGTGTCGCCGGGGAGTGGGGGGATTGCAACATTCAGCACGCCAACAGTCGTGCATTTTGGCGCCGTTCTGCTGATCTCCGCGATTCTGAACGCGCCGTGGCAGGCGCCCTGGTATGCTAGCCTGCTGCTCGGCCTCTCGGGTCTGGGGGGAGTGATATACGTCATCATCGTGCTCCGGCGAACGCGTCGTCAGACGGACTATCAACCGGTGCTGGAAGACTGGCTGTGGTATACGGCTTTTCCCTTCATTTCCTACACAGCACTCGTCGTCGCGGCGATTGTGCTCCCGGGCAATCCGTCGTCGGCACTGTTCGGCATCGGTGCGGCTACGCTTCTGCTCCTGTTCACCGGTATCCACAACGCATGGGATACTGTGATCTACATTGCCATCGAGCGCTCCCAGCCCGAGAATAAGAGTCAGGACTAGAATTGTCTGACTTGAGAACCTGCGGGCCGATCTCCTTCGCGGGTGAACATTGCCCGGTCGAGTTCCAGGGCTTTATGGAAGGCGGAGCCAGGGACGGCGCGTGCCGCTCGCGAGATTGTGCAGGATTTGGCCTAGAAGGGCTCATATAATGAGGGGAGTATAGCACAAATAGTAACGAAAAGCAGCACGAAAACCTGAAGAGTGTTATACTGTTCAAGGCAAAGCTGAAGTACGGAATAAGTAGAGGAAGCGTTTTAATACAAGTCAGATAAACTAGTGCTCTGTTACGCTTGATTTGACGGCTGAAATGTAGTGGCGATCCCTTGCGGTCGCCAGGTTCCGACCCCTCACTTGAAGCGTAACAAAGCACCTGGTTCTCTGTCAATGTTCAATTGATGAGTGAAATGTAGTGGCACCTCTTGTGGGTGCCAGGCCCCCCTAGAGGAGGATCTCTTGGACGGTTGTAATCGCGCACAAGCGCTTATGCTCGATAACGGCTATAGTTTACGCTTTTTTAATCAATCACCTCCCCCACCGAAAGCGCGCTCATTTGAACTCGCCGATGATAGTGTGCAGTATGCTCCTGATCGACCAGGCGACGTCAAACACGTCAAGCTAGTGATCACGCTTGACTTTGAGCAGGAAACGGTCAGAGGTACGGTAAGTACGACCTTTTCCACTCTCTATGAAGAGATAAAGACCATTTCGTTCGATGCTATAGACTTGCATATTGAGCGTGTCACACTGGCTAGCAGCGCTGGAGGTGGGCAAGCGGAGCCTCGGGAATTGGCTTATAGCACTGATGGGAAGAAGCTGGTTGTTAGCTTAGATCACCCCTACTACTATGGTGAAGTGTTCACCGTCAATGTTGAATACCACGCGAAGCCACGTACCGGTCTGCATTTTATTAAACCAGCGCCTGAAGATCCGACGCGCCCGGTGCAGGCCTGGACCTTTGGGCAGCCTCGTTACCATAGCTACTGGTTTCCCTGCCATGACGCACCTAATGACCGGGCTACGACTGAAATCATTGCCACGGTTCCAGGCCACTTCCTGACCATCTCAAATGGCAACCTGCTGAGTATTACCGATCACGGCGCGACGAAGACCCACCACTGGCGGCACGATGTGCCTCATGCCACATACTTGATCTCGCTTGTCGTAGGCGATTTTGCTGTGATCGAGGATTCTTACAATGGCATCCCTGTCAACTACTACGTGCGCCCTGATCGCAAGGACGACGCGCACTATTACCTGGGCAAGACGCCTGAGATGATGCGCTTCTTCTCAGAATATACTGGCGTTGAGTATCCCTATGGCAAGTATGCCCAGACGGTCGTCGAGCTGTTTGGTGGCGCAATGGAGCATACCACTGCTACCACGCACAGCTTCATGCTGCTGCTCGATGAGCGGGCCGCCCTCGATTTCGACTATGTACCCGTCGTGGCGCATGAGCTGGCACACCAGTGGTTTGGTGATCTTGTGACCTGCCGGGACTGGCCCAACGGCTGGTTGAATGAAGGCTTCGCCACCTACTTTGAGGAGTTGTGGAACGAGCACGACCTCGGCGGCGATTATTTCAAGCAATCGATGCTCGATCTCAAGCACGGCTACCTCAGCGAAGATCATCACTATCGCCGGCCAATCGTCTATCACGTCTATCATAGGGATGGCTTCGAGCTCTTTGATGGGCACATGTATAACAAAGGCGCCTGGGTACTGCACATGCTGCGTCATCAACTCGGTGAGACAGGATTCAAGCGGGCAGTAAAAACCTATCTCGAGCGGTACCGTGAGCGCGAGGTGATCACAGCCAATTTAGAGCGCACCTTTGAGGAGGTGACGGGGCACAGCCTGGCCCAATTCTTCCAACAGTGGGTGTACCAGGGAGGCTATCCCGCCTTTGAGGTAAATTATTCATGGGATAGCGAACACTCCATGGCCAGGTTGAAGATCAAGCAGACCCAGCAGGTCGATGAATTGACGCCTTGCTTTGTCACACCGGTTGACCTCGCTTTCACCGTTCCAACCTCGGATGAGGTCTCCAGGAATGAACACTCAGGCGCCACCCGCACGATATCTGTGCGCGTGATGACAGGTGAAGATGGGCAGGTCGATCAAAGCTTCTATGTGCCGTTGGAGCGCGAACCGGTCATGATTCGTTTCGATCCTGACGGCTGGCTGCTCAAAACACTCAAGTTCGAGCGTTCAACAAGGATGATGCGCTACCAGCTTGCCCATGATGCAGATGTACTGGGTCGCATCGAGGCCACTGAAGCATTGGGTGAAGCAGCCGATGATGAAAGCGTGGAGGCTTTGAAGGCGGCATTGTTCAACGATGCTTTCTGGAGAGTGCGTGTAGCGGCAGCCCGGGCATTGGGGGTTATTGGTAGCGAACGTGCCCAGGCTATCCTCTTACAGGGACTCGAGGAGATGGATGCGCCAGAGTTTTCCCGGGTACGTACAGCCATTGCCCGTGCGCTGGGACGATTTCAGGTACCCCAACAAGCCGATCTCGCCGCACGCTCCGCAGAGGCGCTTCGTACGCTGTTAGAGCGCGGCGATATCAGCTACCGGGTAGAAGCTACGGCCGCAGAGGCGTTAGGTAAGACGCGCCAGCCTGGCTGCGTCGATCAATTGATAAAGCTGCTTGATCGGCCTACGTGGAATAACGTGGTCCAGAATGGCGTCTTCAGGGGATTAGCAGCAACGGGCGAGGATCGCGTAGTCGAAACGCTTGCAGCCTATCTTGACAATGCCCAACTGCATCCGACAATGCGCCTGGCAGCCTGCTCAGGCATGCGGGCACTTGGTGGCAATCACTATCTCTACAGTGAAGAGGCTCGCCAGCGGGCTGTCACGGCTCTTTGTCACGCGGTTGAGCACGATCACTGGGAGCCGGTACGTGGGGTCTCTGCAGAGGCCCTGATGTCGCTCGGTGAAAAACGTGCTATCGGTGTGCTGGAGCGAGCAGCCAGCCATGAGACAGCGTCGGCGGCGCAACGTGATATGCGTGTTGCTGCCCATGTCCTGCGTACCGGGGATAAGTCCGATGAACAATTAAAGCAGTTGCGTAAGGACCTTGACGAGGTACGTGAGGAGAACCGCAAGCTGAAAGAGCATTTAGGGGCGCTCGAAGCAAGAATCAAGTGATGAATTATTAACCGGCGTGGTCGACGGAGCTGACCACGCCGGTTAATAATTCATCACATTAGCCCTTTTTGGCTGATGCCCTTAGTATTTCTATATTTGCATGCAACATTTTACCTATTTCAGCCGTCATCTATTATAAAGGGGAAGGCTATTTTAAATATATTAAACGGCGGAGGTGAACCTTGCCTGGCGTCCGAGTGAAAAATTCTCTGAAATTTACTGGCAGAATGCGCGATATCAGCTCGTGGCAGAAGGGTGATATCACTTCACTGAGTTCGCGAGAAAAGAAACGCTATTACAAACGTAAATCTGCTATTGAAGAGTACTTTAAGACTGAAGCATCCATTGATGAGATAGCAGGCCGGCACCATCTTTCAACAGAGATTGTTTTGGAACTGGCTGAAAAGTGTTTGATGCAGCATGAGGACGGTAGTGCCTGGGGTTTTCGCGCCTTGCTCCCCGGTGTTGCCGTTATAGATCATGCGCCTCAATCTGCTTTAGATACCTCAGATACCTCAGATACCTTAGATACGTCAGATGTTTCAGAAGAGAGCAAATCACCCGAGAAAGATGTATTAGACCCGGGTGTAGAGGCCAGCAATACATGTTCAGAAAGCGGCCCACCTGCACAAAGACAACAAAGCGCTATGCTCATCGAGGAGACGGTTGACGATGAGGATACGGCCAAACGCCGGGCAGTCAAACCACCTCCTTTGACACCTGTATTGGACATGGATGTTCCAGAAACGCCACGTCCCTCCTTCATGAAAGATGAGGATGAGGAGGATGAGGAGGATGAGGAGGATGAGCATCCGGTGGAAAGCCTGGAAGAGACAACCGGAAGCTTAGTGGAGGTGGCGGTTGAGAGACCAGCGGCCATAAGCGAAGTAGAGACAGTTGACCAGGTAACACAGGAAAGAGAGGAAATACTGGTACCTGCCGGGGCAGAAGAAGAGCCTGCCAGGGTAGAGAGGATGTTAGCGGAGGGAGAAGAGACAGTCATAGAGGAGATGCCAACTCCCGCCGAAGTGACTGCACCTCTTGGGACAGAAGTGTCCGATGTAAGCAATGTATCTGACCTGGTCCCTACAGGGTTGCCCTTTCCCATCAGGAATGGGATGTATATTGCTAATAAGCGGGCAATTCAGCGACGTTCAGCATATAAACGCTGGCAGCGTGGTCTACACGACCAGCAGAAGCACCAGCACACTCTGCGAATAGCAAGACTTGTCATTGTGGCAGCCATGTTCGTCTTTGTGCTCTTACCGGCAGGGGCGGGAGTTGCTGCTTATAGCGCCTATAGCAATATCAATGCTATGGCTCATGATGGACTTAATCATCTACTCAAAGTAAAGAGCTTACTGAATATTTCAAAAAGTGATCCTACTGCAGCGCTTAACGCGACGAAACTACAGCAAGCGCAGGTTGAGTTCAAGGGGGCGGAGGTTGATTTTGTGCAGTTACAACAACTGGTGGACCGTCCAGATATTCAAGGGGCAATTACGCAATTTTCGCCGCAGTATGGTAGTAAACTAGGTGAGGTAGTAAGTCTGGTGCAAGTTGCGCTGGACGTATCGCGAATGGGTGATGAACTGACTGGCGTAGGGCTTATTGGCGCAAACATTATTCATGCCTCGCCTCTTACTAGTAACTCTAACAAACCACTCATCAGTGCAAGCGATGTCTTAGCTATCGAGGGCGCAATGGTGCACGCCCTTTACTATATAAGCGATATACGTGCTCAGATGAGCCACATATCGCTTAAAGACCTACCAATCAGTAATTCTCAAAAAACGCAACTTGCTTCTTTGCTACCACTATTGCCCAAAGCACAGGATATGATTGTTCAAGCTCAAGGCCTGATTGGCCTGGTCACCTGGATGTTAGGCGTTGGGCAGCCACGCCGCTTCTTGATACAGACTATGGACCGTGCCGAGCTGCGTCCCGGTGGTGGTTTTACCGGACAATATGGCATTGTTCAAATTCAAAATGGCCGCGTAACTCCCCCTTCTCTAACTGATGTTACGCTGCTTGACTATGCCGGCAATGGGACAGCCATTGGGCGCAGGACACCAGATGGATATAGCTGGATGAACTTTGGCAACTGGGGAATACGTGATTCCAACCTCTCTGGCGACTTCCCAACCACTGCTCGTATGACTATGCAGCTATTCCAGGATGAAGGGGGCGGCCCTGTCGATGGTGATATTGCCTTTACACCATCCCTCATTGGGCACATTCTTGATGTGACTGGTCCAATTAAAGTGCCAGGATATAACGAGACCATTACCTCGAAGAACCTGGAGGAACGGCTGCACTACTATCAACAAGATTATTCGGCCATTGCGCGAGAAAAACAGATCAGCGGTAACTACTCAAAAAGCGGTCGTAAAGCATTCACCTCGACTCTTGGTAAAATCCTGCTGGATCATTTGCGTCATCTACCGGTAAAGCAACTGACGGAAGTAGTGAAGGGGGCTATCAAAGATATCCAATCACACGACCTGCAGATTTACTTCACCAATCCCGCTGTCGAAGGTTGGTTGGTACAGCATGGCTATAGTGGCTCGACCGATACATTCTCAAAGCAGGACGGTTTTACGGTTGTCCAGGCGAACATCAGTATCAGTAAGGCCAGCCAGTACGTACACACGTTCGAACATGACGACGTGACCTTAGATGCTCAGGGAGGAGCGAAGCATAACCTGACCATTACCCTCAATTACCAGCAAAAAGGCCCCGTCTATGGTTACGATACGTACGCCGACTATATACGAGTTTATGCTCCTCAGAATGCTCAGTTCATCTCTGGAGATGGTTTCGATAGCGGGCATGCCCTTTGTACACCAGGTACGCCTAAGCCCTCACCTGGTAGTAGAGGATCACCTCCTACTACTAGCGGCTGTGGGCAATATAACGGGTACTTTCCGAGCGCTGCTCGTAACTGTCCCAATGGCAACTACTCCCTGGGCATGCATGGTTTCACACTCGATGGCACCTCTCTCGCCTGGCCTGTCGATAGCCTTGGGCCCCCTACAGTGCTCAGGAGCGACCTGCCTGGACGCGCTATGTGGGGTGGCATGACGGAGACGCCTAAGAACTGCATTTCTACCATCACTGTCTCCTGGTACGTGCCCAATGCTGTGAAGAAGGTGAACGGACAGCCATCTTACAAGATACTGGTGCAGAAGCAAGGTGGCTACATTCCTACCATCGAGCTAGCAATTGATGCAAGTGCTATCAAGGGTTTGAAGAACTTCACTTTCAAGGGCGATATCAACGCCGATAGATACTTTGTGCTGGCAGTACCACCAAAAAAGAAGTAGAGAGTGTGTACATTTTTGAGACATAGAACAGTTAGCGGAGCGAACCAAATTGCTGCATATGCTTGCGCTCCCTGGCCAGTGCATCGGCAGGGAGTGATTTCTCACCGCCGAGAGTACGCGCTCGCAGCGTTAGCTCGGCCGCTTCTTCCATAACAATGATGAGTTGGGCCGCGTAGTGCGCATCGCGACCAAAGGCCAGGAGGCCATGGTTAGCCAGCAGGACGGCAGGAACAGTGGGATACTCCTGTAGTCGTAGCACAATATTGGCTACGGATTCCAGCGAGCCACGTGGAGCCCAATCCGCTACAGGAATGTCCTCGGTGACGCCGAAACGCAGCAAGGCTTCATATACGCACGGCAATGGCTCGTGGGCAAGAGCGAAGCTTGTGATATGAGGTGAGTGTGTGTGAATGACGGCCCCAACATCTGGCCGCTGGCGGTAAACACCCGAATGCATGGCAACAATCTCACGCATGACCGGATCGAGTGTACCTTCCACTAGCCAGCTGCTTCGGAGTCAGGTCGGCGATGGTTCCCCTGGCTGTAATCAGCATCTGCTCTGTTCCGGGTAATCTCACGCTGAGATTGCCGTGTCCACTATGCGACATGACACCGCACTGAAAGAGCAGGTTTGCAGCCTGGATAAGGTGTTCTTTCAACTCACTATCGTTAAAGTTCGTCATCCGTTCCTCTCTTTTCCAGTAACTATTCAGGTACCTGACTCATGCCGCCTGCGGCGGCGAACGAGAAAGAGGGAGGCGAGCTGGGGACACCCCAGACCCCGGCAGGAGGACTGCGTCCCCCTGCTGAGCAGTTATCTTTCCCGGGCTAATGCTAAGGCTATTATACATGATGCTCTATCTATCCTGCCACTTCGAAATCCACCTCTCAGAGCTTCTCAAACGTCGTCGAATGTGCTCCCTACCCCAAGGGAGAGAAAGAGCGTGGCGCGGCGGGTGGGACCCCGCCGCGCCACGCTCTTTCTCTCCTTCTTTTGCAGCCGCAGGCTGCTAGTCTTAGCTGAGCAATGTGACTTTTGAGAAGCCTGATCTACCTCTAAATGCCCCGCGTGGGCCGTTTATTTTTATTGATCTGCATACATTTTTAAGCTCACTAGCAAGGAATCGGAGATCTATTCGGACATGGCATATTATAATACTCAACGACAACGCGGCAGTAAAAAAGCCATCTTTATGACACTGGTGTTACTGATGACAGTGTTGCTCAGCGCATGCAATGGAGACCCACAGGCACAGCAGAACGCAAGCTTGCAGAAAATTCACCTGGATCGTTCGCTTGCTCATGCTCGCAGCATTGGCGTTCCTGGCACTGTTCTCCAGCCTATCGTGAAGCAAGAGCGACAGATCAGCAGTACGAATGCACCATTCACTCTATTTAGCGGCCAACCTGTAACTGATTACTACAACAACATGGCCCAGAGTTACCAGGCACTCGCGCTCAGGGTTTCGAACCTGGAGAAGCAGGTAACTGCACAATATGATTACCAGGCCTACCGCGATATACAGAACTTTGAGACCTCGATAGCGGAGCGACGGTCACAAAACTTTATTGAGGTCAAGACTTTTATGACCCAGCTTGCCCAGGATCAAGCATTATTAGCTAGAGCTCACACTCCAAACGACTACCTGCAAATCAGTTACAGTGCCAGGCGTTCCACACAAGCCCTGCAACTGATGGGGCCTGCATTTGACAAGCTGCAGTCTTTCAAGCAGATGACCCAGCAGCTGCAAGCATCGAATGTCGACATCACTGCACTGGCTCAACAGGAGAGTGATGACCTCACGATCTTCCGCAACGCCAACAAACCTGAAGACTTCATATACCTTCTAAACCAGCTGAGCGCGCAGATACAGCAGGCAACTGTTTTCTCCGTTCAGGCCATTCCCTACGTTGGAGCATATCAGGGCGCTCTCAAACTGCAAAAATTTAGCGCACAGATTGACGAGGCCAGAAGATATGGGGCAGATGTATCAACATTCGTACTTCATCTCCATAACGACCAGGCTGCCCTGACTTCAGCGAAAAGTAACGAGTATGCCGGGATATTATCCCAGATCGATAATGATCTTGCTGCTATTCAAATTCCCTTGATACGCGCTAAAACCCATTACTACCTCCAGCAATTCAAGCACGAGGTACAGGTATGGGGTAATCACCATCGTTATTCGGACGGATTCGATGGTAAATCGTACAACCTGGATTACGAGTACGACCAACAGGGGATAGGCTCAGATCTGGACGCTGCTGTACAGGCTGCCCAGACGGTCGATGATTACCAGTCTGCCATTTCGCTCATCAATAATTCTCTCCTCCATTTAAAAGCCATGGAGCAAGACTACACGGATAGGGCTCCCTGGGACTGGGCTCACATCGCAGACTTTCGCCTGTTGAAGTATTACAATCTCTACGGTCCCGGTTCAGGCTCTGTCATGGTTGTATCGCTTGTTGAACAAACGATGCGCTTCTATCAAGGCGGGAAACTAGTACGAGCTTTCCAGGTCACCACGGGACAATATGACCGGCCAACGCCTCCAGGATTATGGAACATCTTTCTGCGTGAGCACCCCACGGAGTTCAAATCAAGCGAGCCGCAGGGGTCTGCCTTCTGGTATCCACCCACCAAAATTGATTACGCCATGGAATACCACGATGGCGGCTACTTCTTTCATGACAGCTGGTGGCGTGCTGATTACGGTGTTGGTACCAACTTCCCCCACTACGACAGCGGCGGGGATGAAGCGTTTGCCGGCAATGGCAGCCACGGCTGCATCAATATGTTCCCTGACGATGCAAACTGGCTGTACAACCACACAGGATATGGAACAGCTGTGATTGTCTACTAACAACCTGGCAAAGAGGGGCCTAAACAGAGCAGAGAATCAGGCATCGAGCTTCGCCCGATGCCTGATTCTCTGCTCTGTTTATCCTTCTTCTATCACATTGACAGCTTTTTGAAGACCGGCTCGGGAATCCTTCTCAGCATAAACATGACGGGACGCCAGTACCAGGGTAAGTAGACCACTTCCTTGCGCTTCTTCATAGCCTGGTAGACACCCTGCCCGACGCCGCGCACATTGGCAAACAGCAATCCCTTCTTCAAAGCAGCCGTCATAGGCGTATCAACTATACCAGGCTTTATGGTCACAACGGCAACCCCTGACTTATCCAGCCGGTTACGCAGCCCTTGCAGAAAAATACTCACCGCACCCTTGGAAGCGCCATAGACATAGTTGCTTTTCCGTCCACGATCACCTGCCACAGAGGAGACAACCGCGATACACCCTCGTCTCTGCTGTTCAAAATAATTAGCCAGGATGGTCAGGAGAGAAATCACACTGGTACAATTGGTGGCAAATTCTTTCAGCGTCTCCGTCACGCTCTTCTCGCACTTTTGCTGATCTCCCAGGGTGCCATAAGAAATGAGCACCATGTCGAGTCCATCAAGTGTTCTGATGGCCGTTTCGACCATTTCCTGGTGACGGTCAAGATCATTCACATCGAGCACGAATGTCTCTATGCGCTTTGCCCCCCGTACCTTCAGGTCGTTGCCAATATCCTCAAGTTTTTCGGCGGAGCGAGCGACCAGGAAAAACTCCACGCCATCCTTAGCGAACCATTTGGCCGCTTCCTGGGCAATCGCCGAGGCTGCCCCTACAATCAGTATTCTCATCGTATTAAACCGTTTACACCTTTACTAATTTTTCAGAAAAACTTACACGCCGCCAGAAACTGGAGGAGAAGTGTGGATCAACGTAGCGGGCAAACTCCCTCCATTTAGGGAAAAACGCCTGGAAGTTCTCGGCGTTCATACGAGCATCTTTTGCCGGGTAAACAGCTCCTCCGCTCTCGCGTACAATTGTGTCCAGGTCATCGAGCACATGCAGGGTCTTCTGTCCGCCGTAAGCAAAGTCCAGTGCCAGGGTTATCCCTGGTCGTGGGAAAGACAACATGCCAGGTGATTCCATATCGCCAAACGTCTTCAGCACGGTCAAAAACGACCCTTCGCCTGAACGCCGTATGCGACCCAGGATTTCCCTCATGGCAGCAAAGTTATCCTCAAAGGGCACAACAAACTGGTACTGTAAAAAACCACGTTTCCCGTACATGCGATTCCACTCGTGGATAGAGTCAAGAGGATAAAAGAACGGCTCGTAAGGAACAACCTTGTGCACTCTCTTGCTCAACTGCGTATGGTAATACAGCTCGTTAAAGGCCTTAACAGTAAAGGTGTTCAAGATAAAAGAGGGAAAGTCAAAAGGTACCACGAGAGGCAGCTTTTTCCGTACCCGTTGGGCCGCTCGCGACTCTGACCGGTTATGATTCCCACACATGAAAATCCCCCTGCACAAAGCCTGTCCACCAATCAAAATGTCTACCCAGGACATCGAATACTCGTACTGCTTATCCGTTTCGGCAGAAATCTGCACAAATTCGTCCAGCGACGAAAACTGAATGCGCTCCATGTCAATGAAGGGATTAACGATGGGCTTCAAGCGAAACTCGGCCCACAAGATAACACCCGTGAGACCCAGGCCGCCGATAGTGGCACGAAAAAGCTCACTATTTTCATAGGGGGAGCAGACGAAGCGCTCTCCATTCGAGCGCAGCAGTTCAAAACGGGTGACGTGGCAACCGAACGTGCCGGCCCTATGATGATTCTTGCCGTGAACATCATTGGCAATAGCCCCACCAACCGAGACAAACCTGGTACCAGGAGAAACCGGGATAAACCAGCCGCGAGGTACAACAAGCTCAAGTACCTCCGCCAGCGAAACCCCCGCCTCACAGCATAAAATACCCTCTTCTTCATCAAAAGAGATGAAACGGCGCAGGTGACTCATATCAAGTGACACGCCTCCCTCGTTGAGGCAGCTATCACCATAACTGCGCCCATACGCGTAAGGAAGTAGAGACTGCTCAAAATGGGCAAGGTCAGGTACGTCACTACGCCAGTACACCGATTGCACCTGGGAATGTTCTACCCGCGGATATCGCCCCCACGACCGGGGCTGCCTTGTATTGCTAGCAAAAGACATATGTTTTATTTATTACCTCACTACACTATCTAGTCTAATATAACGTATTATGAGAACACATAGCTACGAATTTAGCCGAAAGGGTATGTACGGCATGCATGTTGTTATTTTTGCAGGCGGAACGTTGCGTCCAGGCAAGGCGGTTCAGGCTGCCATTGCCTCCGCGGACTTTGTCATCGCGGCCGATAGCGGAGCCACCAGCGCACTCCAGCAGGGTTGCACACCCGCCATTATCGTCGGGGATTTCGACTCACTTGATGCTCTTACGGCGCAACAATTGCAAGAGCAGGGAAGCCGCACCGTACCGGTCCACGCCGAAAAGGATGAGACCGACACCGAATTAGCTATTCAGACCGCTATCGAGCAGGGAGCGACTTCGATTACAATACTCGGTTGGCTAGGCGGCGCGCGCTTCGATCATACCATGGCGAATATTTTGCTGCTTGCGGGCTTCGAGACGGTACCCATCCGGCTTGTTGATGGCCCTTCGGTTTGCTGGCTCCTGCGCGGGCCAGGGGTGGCGAGTTTCGAAGGGCAGGTTGACGATTTGCTTTCGCTGCTCCCGCTTACAGGCGATGCCACCGGTGTACGAACCCAGGGTCTCTACTACCCATTGCTTGGAGAAACCCTCCACTTCGGAAAGCCAAGAGGCGTGAGTAATGTCCTGACGCAAGAGCAGGTCGAGGTATCTTTGGAGGAAGGGTTGCTGTTGATTATTCATACTGATATTCAAGAACTGAGCTGATAAGCTCTGTTGATAAGCATCGCTATTCATAATATAATGAAAGAAAAATACTCTGTAGGGAGGGCAACAGGATGGATGAGATGCTCGCAAGGATACAAAGGACTTGTAGCTATTTCTAGCTGCCTTCAAATGCTCATATCAAGCTGAAAAATCCAATCATATCGTCCACAATTTACCCATTACCACATGAATACTAGCTTTCTCATATACCCGAAGATGATGAGCATAGCATACTATCATCACTACTACACAATCACCTTGGGGAATAGACTTACTAAATATAAGTGTTCTCATAAGTAGGAAGGTAGTCGTTAACCTTATCTTACTAAAGCTATTTCGCTCACACAAAATCGTTTGCGAACTGCCGCAGGCAGTGAGGAATCAAATGGAAGGAAGACAGGTATGACCAAACAGGCAAAGATTATCGTCACAGCGGCCCTGATGCTGGGTATGTCCCTGGCGGCACTTGATACGACCATTGTGGGCACAGCGCTACCAAGCATCGTTGGCAAACTGGGCGGTATTTCTCTCTACTCCTGGGTCTTCTCGGTCTACCTGATGACCTCTAGCAACGCCGTACCAATCTACGGCAAGTTAGCCGATCTATATGGGCGCAAACCGCTCTTCCTACTTGGCAAGGCGAAATCTTGAAAACGTCCTATAAGCCGGCAACAAACGCTCTGCCCTGTCAATCTTTACCACTACAGAATTGTTTTTCAGGGTTGGTTTAGCCTCAAAAGGGAAAATACGGATGGAGGTTATGTGAGGATTTGCGCCTTCTGCAACAAAATAATAAAATAGGGGTTGAAGTTTTGCAAACTGTAGAGTATAGTAAGTAGTGTTATATAAAGTGAAATTTTAGATGTTCTCTCAAATAGCAGCACTACTTTTTACCTCTTAGACTGAATTGTGTTGACGTATTCATAAAGGAAGCCATAAAGCTATAAGGGATTAGTAAAAGAAAATAATCTCCACACAAATCACTTAAAACCTATAGCAATATAGAGGAGGTGGCGGATTAGGGCCAAAAACTTGACTGTCTGATATTGAGCATAGATCCCAATGCAGGTGGAAGACAGCATTACCGATGCTTAGCTAGCGATTTACCTCAATTTTTGATGCGTGATGAAATGTGAGTACATTATTAGCTTGACCAAGGGATTATGGCATGGAAATACAACAACCTCACCAACCGCAGAGCCGCAAGCGTTTTATCACTATTACTATTATTATAGCGGCAGTCATTGTCACCATTATCTTGATATTAGGCTATCTCACTATCATTCCCCCTATTTCAGCCACTATCATATCCAGCCTCATCGGTGTAGTTGGAGTTGTACTTACCATCATGCCCTTCGTCTCCCCTCAACGAACGGCTCCAGACCCATTGGCTTCGCCTCCCCCACCTATGCTGCCTGAGGGTAAATCATCAGTTGATACCGGCGTCTTGCCACCTCCACCAGCAGCCAGCGGTCTTGTTGGCCGAGAGAAGGACCAGGAGTGGTTAGAATCTTGTATCTTAGCTGGTAAGATTGTGGGAGTATCAGGTATGCCGGGTATTGGCAAGACAACGCTGGTCGCTGATACCATCAATAAAGTCGAGTTCCAGTTTCACTGTGTGGTAGTTGTAGATACTAATGGTCTAACGAATCCCATGACCATCCTCCGCACGCTTATCAAAAAGCTTGTTCCTAATGAACAAGAATTATTGAATCGACCTAATACCGAGATCAATACACTCTATGAGGCATTAAGCAACACCTTGAGAATGCGCCATGAAAAGGGGAAGCGTGTACTTATTGTGATCGACGATGTTGAGCAGAGTCTTGTCAAACATGAGGGGTTTGTGCGCCTCTGTCATATTTTCCGAAGTACGCAAGTAAGTGTCGTTATGACGGCACGCCAACAGTTACCAGCGCAACTTATCCAAGATAGTCGGGAACTCCAAGTATTCACTGATGAGGTCGCAATCAAATTATTCACTCGGCTCCTACTAAGCTCGGGACGCAGATTTGAGCAAGACGATGTAGCTGAGATTTGTAAGATCACTGGCAATCATACCCTGGCGATTGAGTTGATCGCCCATCACTTCCAAGAACACCCAGAGGAATCGCTTACTGCCTATCTCCGGCAGCTGAGAGAGAATCCTGAGATTATACTTGACTTAACTTATCGGCTCCACCTCATTGAAGCCACCAACACTAATTCACAGACTCTGGCATCACAGGGTATACGCTTTACTTTTGCTCATGCTTACTCCCAGTTAGATCTATCAGCACAGCAACTTTTCGTCGCACTAGGTACTCTCACTGGCAGGGGTTGCACCTACCAGGCTGTTCAAGCATTGGGAGCAGTAATCAACCAGTCCGAGAAAGAGGCATTGGAGAGTCTTGGCTCCCTCATCCGCTCCAAGCTCGTATCAAATTTCTCAGCTGATGGTTTTGAGCCTATCCAGCGTATTCAGTTCCATCCGCTATTACAAGCGTTTGCACGTGACTTATTGAGAAGTCAGAGCAGTGGCTCTGCTATCAGCGAAGATAGTCTCAAGGAAGCACTTGCTACCCATTATGCCGAGTGGGTGCAAAAGAGAAGTGAGGATGTGCTGAGAGATGACCATGCCAACCTTGGTGCTGCTTTGAAATGGGCAAAGGACCACTTACCGCAGGCGCAAGTCACACTGGCAGGACTGACCTGTGGTTTAAGGTGGTATTGGCAGATCCAATTTCAATATGAGGAAGCTTTTGAGTGGCTCCAGGCAGGTTGTGACCTGATGGAGCATCTCGGTCCTGAGTGGTATACACGATGGGGTGAACTCGTGTTTGCGATGGGTGCCCACTATCAGTGGATAGGAAACATCTCAGAAGCAGATCTCTGCTATAAGAGAAGTTTTATGATCTTTCGTAAAGTCAGATCTAAGGAAGAGGCCAGAGTGGGCATGGGTGAGGCCCGTTCTGGTTTAGCTGCTCTAGCCCAACAAAAAGGTGATACCGAAAAAGCTCAACATTTCTACCAGAAAAGTTTGAATAACTTCCGCCAAGCTGAAGATCTGCAAGGTGAGGCTGATGCACTCTATCGATTAGGCTTTCTGGCATTACGGATTGGTGACACTAAGGCCGCCGAGGATTACTATAGAGAGAGTCTCAATAAGCGTCGCAGTCTTGGAGATGACCAATGGGGTGAAGGAGTTATCTTGTATTCCTTGGGAAATGTGTTCCAGCAAATTGGTGAAATTGACGAAGCTCGGAAGTACTACGAGGACAGTCTTACTGTCTGTAGGCAGATCAAGAATCGTCGAGTCGAAGGTATAGTACTCAAGGCCTTGGGTGACCTCGCGTTGCAAACCACTGGTCCAACAAAAGCCAAGGAATATCTCACCGAAAGTCACGATATCTCTCGCGAGATTTTTGATCCTCAGAGTGAGAGTATCGAGTTGTATAGTATGGGATTTCTGCTGCGGCAAATTGGCGAGCCCCGTGATGCCTGGGATTACTACAGCAGAAGCCTTGAGATTCGCAAAAAAATCCAGGACGAGCGAGGGAGAGGGTTTACCCTCAAAGGCCTGGGCGACTTAGCACGTCGTATTGGTGATATGAACAATGCAAAAGAGCTACTCGACGAGAGTCTTGATATCTTGAAGCGCATCGAAGATCAACGGAATAAAGGTGTAACGCTGAAAGCCTTAGGTGATTGGGCGTGGCAAAATGGTGACTTAATTGCCGCTAAAAACCACTACGAAGAAAGTCTCGCTGTTCGCGAAAGTTGCCACGATTTGCGAGGGAAGGCTATCACCCTCAAGGCTCTGGGGGATTTGGCGCTAAAAGAACAGGATAGGAATACTGCTGAAGACTTTCTCTTAGAAAGTCTTAAACTCTTCCGTAAAATGAATGATCAGCGAGGGGAGGGAGTCACTTTACATTCTCTGGGAATGTTGGCATTGGAACAGAATAATAGTTTCACTGCCCAAAACTATTTTGATCAAAGTCTGAGTTTACTTCATCGCGTTCAAGACCGACAATCTCGAGGAATCGTCTTATATACTTTGGCGCTTTTGGCAGAAATGCAGGAGAACCTCGATAAAGCTGAGGAGAGCTACCGTGAAAGTCTTGAAATCGCTATCAAGGTAAAGGCGATCAACAGTCTTCGTATCTCACAAGAAGCGTTCAGGGGTTTCCTTTTGAAACGCTACGGAGGCACAATCTTTGTTGAGGCAGCAAGGGTTTATAAGGAATTGAGTGGATATGACAGTGCCGAACATAGCGAGGAACAGAGTATCGGTAAATATTATAGCCCCGATAGAGACAAAATAGTGTGCGCCCTTATCTATGATCTCGATGAAGGCCCTAACGGACAGAGCTTTGTTGTCCCAACCGAGAGGCTAGTACGTCGCTCACTCTAAGAGTTAGTGAGTTTTCTTTAAATTAAGTGTGGTTTGTACAGCTTTAACATTATATGGTAGAGTGGCATGGAGAAAGGGAAAGAGTGGATTTCTAACAAAACAATGAGAAACGTTGAATGGACCTTCGCCCATAATCCCTATCACAGCAGCTTGAGCACCTTGCGGAGAAGATGTTATACTTATGAGAAAGGAGACCAATTGAGATGGAGTGTGATGGCAATGGAACCGGTGTAGTACGATCTGGGGCTTTATTGAGCCAAGTTTGAACCATTCAGAAGATATCCGTATGGATACTTGTAGAGTGTTATATACACCCTCTTTCGTAGAACGAATGAAGAGGAGCTACTTATGACTATAATGGAGCCTGCTCCATCGAGAAAGAATACGGACGAATTGCGAGATTTGAAGCAACTCCCAAAACGCCATATGCTTCTACGTTCTTCGCATATGACAGCATTGATTTATCTACGTGCAACCCTCTTGAAGGCCATCCGCACTTTCATGGAATCTGAAGGCTTTGTAGAAGTGACTACACCCATTATTACTGGCTTAACGGGTGCTTGTGAGGATTTTTCAACGCTGTTCCCGCTTCAATACTTCGAAGATAAAGCTTTCCTGACACAGACAGCCCAACTGCATCTGGAGCCGTTGATACATAGTCAGGCCCTGCGCCGTGTCTATTCAATTAATCATAGCTTTCGTGCCGAACCTCGTGCTGACCATCGCCATCTTACAGAGTTCATACTCATTGAACCCGAAATTGGCTTCGGAGACCTGGAGACAGTCATAGATATTGAACAGCGCCTGGTGAGTAGACTTGTGAGCGTTGCCATAGAGGAGCGCCATAAGGAATTGCTTATATTGGGTGCTGATATCAAGATGCTCGAGACTATCAAACCTCCCTTTCGTCGGATAACATACACTCAGGCAGTCGAGCAACTCAACAAAATGGGTATCGAGACTGAGTGGGGAGCTGATCTAGATCGTGAGCGTGAAATAGCACTTCTAAATTGGGCTAAATTCCCCACGTTCATCACACATTATCCCCTTGAGCTAAAATTTTTCAACATGCGGCAGAATGACGATGACCCGAGTATTGTCAATGCAGTTGATTTGCTTCTCCCAGGCGTTGGTGAGGTATGTGGTGGTGCAGAGCGAGAGGATGATCCTGTCCGCTTACGTGAGCGTTTAGAAACATCCTCAGCAGCGCAGCAATTGCTTGCTGCGGGTGGTAGTATAAAGGACTACGAGTGGTATTTGGAACTGCGTAAACATGACTCTATCCCTTATGCCGGATTTGGAATGGGTTTCGAGCGATTGATTCAGTTCATCACCGGAAGCGAGAGCTGCCTGGATTGTATTGAGTACCCCCGTAACAGTATCCACTACATGCCATAAGAATAGTTCTTTTTTTACTACCTGAATTACATTTAGTGGGTAGGCTAATTCGGTGTTGGATAGGCCATGAACTTCCCGGACCCAGTCGTACTCGCTTACTTGAGATCGAAGAATAACATCAGAAACCGAATTAGCCTAAACGTTAAATTACATGAGAACTAAGAGACAGAGGGTGTACCGCAAATCGTGGTTCGTGACATCAAGGGCGAGGGGTGATACTCATTGCTTCTCTTCTAGAGGCAGTTCATATAGTTCTGCTTATCCCTCTAGCTCGCCTTTTACGCATAATGAGAAACAGGCTCTAGGTTGGCCTGTAAGAATTGCTCTCAATGCGTTAACCATCTGTGGAATTATGCGTACTAATTCTGCGGTTGTTCTGCTTACCTCCACCACCACGGTACCAATCTATGGCAAGCTGGCCGACCTCTACGGGCGTAAGCCGATCTTCCTCTTTGGCACGGCGATCTTCCTGCTTGGCTCGATCTTCTCGGGTGCAGCCCAGAGCATGGAGGAGCTGATTATTTTCCGTGCCATTCAGGGGCTGGGGGCAGGCGCAGTGCTTCCCATCGTTCTTACCATCATCGGTGACATATTTGGGTTGTAGGAGCGAGCCAGGGTTCAAGGGCTCTTCAGCGCTGTCTGGGGCCTGTCCAGTGTCATTGGCTAGAAGTCACAGGAATATCAGCCAGTGGTGTGAATGTTGTCATTCATGTCTAGACGGGTTCAAGTACACATAATCTAGAGAGGAAGTAAACGTTTTGAATATTGACAAAGATCGGAGAGAGAACCAGCTTGCTCAAGGTGAGCCATCTTCAGCGCTCCAACCTGGTACTCCAGCGCCCGACTTTACCTTACATAGTACGCCTGATCAATCGGTTTCTTTGAGCGAATTGCGGGGTCAACCCGTTATTCTCGCCTTCTATCCTGCCGATTGGAGTCCCGTCTGCGGTGACCAAATGGCCCTCTATAACGAGATCTTGCCGGAGTTTGGCCGCTTCCACGCCGAGTTGACCGGTATCTCAGTTGATGGGGTCTGGTCTCACGCAGCTTTTGCCCGGGACAGGAATTTGCACTTTCCCTTGCTCGCAGACTTCGAGCCCAAGGGGGCAGTCGCCAAAATGTATGGGGTGTATCGTCGACACGAGGGGACGAGTGAACGAGCCTTATTTGTGCTTGATGCCAAGGGGATAATTCGCTGGAGCTATGTCTCTCCTGTAGGGATCAACCCAGGTGCGGATGGGATACTGACGGCCCTTGAAGCGTTGAAGACGGAGGAGATCTCTCAATGACACAAGAATCAGGAACTGCAAAGCTCACGCCGTTAGTGAGCCAGCGCGATCATCAGCAGGGACCAGAAACCGCCCCGGTGACCCTGGTGGAATATGGCGATTATGAGTGTCCTTATTGTGGGGAGGCTTATCCCATCGTCAAGGAGGTCCAGCGACGTTTGGGGGATCGGCTGCGCTTTGTCTTTCGGAACTTTCCCTTGACCCAGAGCCACCCGCATGCTGAGCATGCCGCGGAGGCCGCGGAAGCTGCCGCCGTCCAAGAGAAGTTCTGGCAAATGCATGACTACCTCTTTGAGCATCAACGGGCGCTCGACGATGCGCATTTAGTCCACTATGCTGTCGCACTCAATCTTGATAAGGAGAGGTTCGAGCGCGAGATGACTGAGCACGTGCATACCAATCGCGTTCGCGAGGATTTCCTGAGCGGTGTACGCAGTGGAGTGAACGGCACACCGACCTTCTTCATCAATGGGGTCCGCCACGATGATTCGTATGCACTGGAGACGCTCCTCGCTGCCATCGAGGCCGCAATGCCTTCTTAAAAAAAGGAAAGGCGTGCCGGTTCAGTCCGTCACCTGAACTGTGTAGAAGGGGTGACAGCTGAAGAGAAGAGGGAAGAGCTGGGCTTCTGCCCAGCTCTTGCTCTTTTCCAGCTTCCAACACTACTCTACTACAGGAACTGGTTTGTATACATGACATCAAAATTCAGGCTACGGATTGGCTTGCCTGAAGCATCGTCCACGCCACCTGAATTGAGAATGAACTGTGGATAACCATGCCATGGAGCACGGTCCTGCCAGCCCCATTTGCGACCAGAATCGGCGTAGCGGGGACTTAAAAACACCTGGCTGGCAAAGACCAGCCCCGTATCCGGAAAAGTACCCGGGGCAGTCCTGTTAGCCTCGTTTATCAACATCTGCGCCGACTCGTGTGCATGGGTACGAGCATACTCATAGCCGCAGGCAGTTGCCGCCATAAACTTGTGCAGCAGAGCAGGCTTCTGCTTGATCTCATTTGGACTGGTAACCAGGTTTGGCGTATAGTAGTCGGCCACACCGTAGTTCGTAATCGGAAAAACATTCAGCTTAACTCCAGCACGGTTTGCCTGGATAACTTCCCAACCCTCAAAGACCCAGACAAAATCTATACGATGAGACTGCAGCGCCTGCATGGCATCAACACTGAGGGTCACATTCTTAAACTGGCCTTTACCTCCATCCTTCTGAATAATCTCACCCACAACGGCAGATTCGTAGGGAGCGCCAAAACCTCCATAAGTTTTACCGTCAAGGTCGCGCGGCCGGTTCAGTCCAGAACTTGCCAGGGTGACCAGCGCTGACGTATTATGCTGGATGATAGCGGCAATTGAGACGACAGGCTGACCGATTGCAGCATCCGCCACAATCCCCTCGGTAGAACTTATCCCTACATCGGCCTTGCCACTACTCACCAATACATCTGGCGATACGTTGGCAGAATAGGGCAGCAAGTGAAGGTCAATGCCCTCAGCACGATACCAACCCTGGGCAAGCGCAACATAGATACCCGTATGATTCGTGTTGGGTGTCCAGTCCAAAGCAAGGTTCATGCTCGTCAACTGCTTAGGGGGTGATTTTGCTAGAGAAGTGCACTGGGCCCATGGCACCACCTGGTTGGTTGATCCTGATCCAGCAGCACGTTGCTGCCATAAAAAGGCGCCAACAACAATAATAACTAACAATACCGGTATACCGATACTCAAAAGTAGGCGTGTGCGAGAATTCATAATAATTTCCTTCTTTAGGGGCACTTTAAGGTGTCCGGGCAAATGAACTGTGATACCACGGAAGAGCGATACGTTCAATCAGCGATACAAGGCCAAAAAGTAGGAGGCTGAGCGCGGCGGTTACAAGGATGGCAGCGAATACCTGGACGGTTGCAAATGAGTTTGCTTCCCTCTGCATGTAAATACCCAATCCCTTCTCTGCCCCCACGAACTCGCCAACGATTGCCCCGGTCACGCTATATGTTGCAGCGATGCGCAAGCCAGAGAAAAAGGCGGGCATTGCACCGGGCAAACGCACTAAGCGGAGAATCTGCCAGCGCGAGGCCCGCATACTGCGCAGCAGCTTGATAAGCTCTGGCTCCGCCCCCGCCAGTCCATCGGCGCAGGCTACGGCTATAGGAAAGAAACAGTAGAGCGTGACGACAATCAATTTTGGCCGTATGTCATAGCCAAGCCAGATGAGCAGCAGTGGAGCAAGGGCAATGATGGGAATAGTCTGTGACGTTACTAAAAGTGGATAAATTGCCCTCCGCAGCCACTGGGATATATCGAGCATAACCGCCAGCAGCAGGCCCAGTAGCGTCGCTGCCACCATGCCCAGCACCGTCTCCAACAGCGTCTGCACGGTGTTGTCGTAAATGATTCCCCGGTTATCAATCAATGCCCGCACAATCGCTGTCGGTGTAGGCAACACCTGTGAACTTATATAGCCCGCGCCTACATACAGCTCCCAGAGCGTCAATAGCGTTACCACCAGCACAAAGGCAGGCCCATAGCCGGCCAGGCGGCGTAGTTTCATGTTTGCTGCTCCTTCATCAAAAGCGCCACAAGCTCCTGCTCCAGGCGCACTGCCTGCCCTAATGCCAGGTGTTCCGAGCGGCGCGGACGCGGTAAATCGACCTCTACCACGCGCAGCACTCGTGCCGGGCGCGAACTGAGTACATAGATGCGGTCAGACAACAAAATAGCCTCGCGTACATCATGCGTTATAAAGAGGACACTTGAATGAAATGTCTGCCATAGCTCAAGTAACCACATCTGCAATGAAAGCCGGGTGAGGGCATCTAGCGCGCCAAACGGCTCATCTAACAGCAGAAATGAGGAGTTGAAGAGGACGGTACGCAGCAAAGCCACGCGCTGGCGCATGCCCCCTGAGAGTGTTGCCGGGTAATTATGGGCAAATTCTGCCAGTCCGAAGCGTTTAAGTAGCTCTTGTGCTTCCTGCTGTGCCTTTTTACGCGGCACACGGCGCACATCAAGGCCCAGCATCACATTCTCTTCGACTGTACGCCACGGCAGGAGCAGCGGCTGCTGGGGCATGTAGCCCGACTTACCCGCGCGCACCCCTGTAGCATCGCCATCGATGGCGACCACTCCCGAACTCGGCTGATCGACGCCTGCCACAATATTGAAAAGTGTGCTTTTACCACCGCCACTCGGCCCGATCACCGTCACAAATTCACCCAGGTTGACCACCAGGTCAATGGATGCCAGCGTTTCCAGGGATTTGCGCCCATCCCGGAAGACTTTCGAGACTCCTTCTACCAAAAGTTTAGGAGGTTCCATACTCCACACCTCCATCCTGGCCGCGTTCCAAAGCAGGAGGAAAACGCGACCAGGTTTAAAGTGTTTTGAGCATACAAAAGGCCGCAATCCTGAAGTGGAGGATTGCGGCCTAAATCTCTAGTCTATGGATGGGTAACTTACCAGGCCGTTGCCGCTTCCCTCCGCTGGTATTATCCAGTTCAGGTTCATAGGGACAGTAGCGCGCCTGTTACAGTTACGGTTGCGGCGGCTACATCTCAGCCAAGTTCAGCGCCCCTAGCAGCGATTTGATGCTCTTATTTTGATCAGTCAATGTACATTATGCTACTTCACTTATTATAGCGGACGTATGAAGATTTTGTGAAGGGGGAAACAAATATGTGAAATTTGTGTAAAGGCTAGAATCTTTGTTTCAAATTACTGGAAAAAATTTGGTATTGTACTGAGAAATCCGTCATTCATTGTATAAGCCGCTGGGAAATATCCGAACAGACTTTAAATCAAAAAATAAAGATTGAAAGGCAGGCATTTTTATCATGAGTATATCTTACATCTACAGCCGCAAAGGTCTGATCTTCCCTTCCTTAGCGTTTATGAGCCGGCATGGCCAGGGTATAGACAGAGATAAAGACTCAAATGTGAATGACTATATTGTTTATGGCAAGCCAAGTTACAAACCACAAACTCCCCAAAAATTGGGGTGGCTCCCAAAATTGGTGCGCATTTTCGTGGTGATATTGCTGATAGCCTCTTTTCTAGCAGTTTCTCTAGAAGGATTTCTTTCTTTTACACTGCTACCACGCTTCCCAACTCAAAATTACATAGGAGTCACCAGCGATATCAAGGTGGCTGAGGTTCGTGCCGAGCCAATTAAGGAGCTACCAAATGATATGAATATCTATCTGACTCTCCTTCATAACGATGGTTATCAGAAGAGCATTTGTAATGGTTGTACCAAGCGAGGTGATCAAGTCATATTGCAGGGTAAATTGATCAAGGACTCGCCCTGGTTAGGCTTGTTAGGTTGGCCTTTAGGTTTCAAGCTAACTCGCTTCGAATGGCACTCCCAAAAGTCCAATTTTGGGAGTAATACACCTAATTCTATCACTCTCGACGGTGGTGAGGATAGTTTGTTTACCCGGATGCAGGGTCTAGGCTGGCTTTTCGTAACAGCTACTTATAGCAATCCTGTCGTCATACCAGCTGATGGTAAGACCTATAACGTATTCATTTCTCAAAGCGGGATCCTTTATATCCAGCCAGAGAAATAGAAACGGACGGGTCAAATCATCTTTCTCAATAATTCATCTGGAACTGCATGTATTAACCGGAGGGTACGATCTCTTTATAATTAGCCTCTTAATGCTTCTACAGAGTACCTTGTAGAAGTGGGAAACTGGTAATGTAGCGATCCTGCCCTGAAAATGGGACAGTAACCCAGACAGCTTGTATTTCTCCAAATTACCCCCTTTTTATGATTTATACCTTAAAAGGAAACTTCACCGTTTTACAGATGAAAAGACATTCCGTCCTTTTCTCAATGCTCCTTTTCAATCTGTGAATTTTAGATAAGCAAGCACATTTTTTAACATTAATGACTTATACTAGGGTTTCACAAACCTATTGTATATGTTATACTATTTTTGGTCTTCTTCGCCTTGTGTTCAAGGTGCTCTTTGCTTGCTTCTCATCAATGAGGGATAAAGGATGCTTCAAGAAGGTCTGCTATTTAACCAATACCGCATCGTTCGTCGACTTAAAAGTGGAGGTATGGGTGAAGTTTACCTTGCGGACGATATACACCTCCAGCGGCAAGTAGCGATCAAAGTTATCCGAACCGATACGTCTCGTTACTCTGATGACGATTCATTGAGAGAAGCCGCCCGTCTTTTTCTGCGTGAGGCCCGGGCCATTGCTCAACTTAACCATAGCCGCATCTTGCATATCTATAGAGTAGGTGAGGAAAGCATCGATGACATACCACATATGTACATGGTCATGCCATTTAGTCGCGAAGGGTCCTTTGCCGATTGGTTACAAAAGCAAAACCAAAGATTGCTCTCACCTTGGGATGTCGAGCGGATTGTGAAACAGGCCGCCAGCGCTCTCCAGCATGCGCATGATCGAAAAATCATTCACCAGGATGTCAAGCCCTCAAATTTTCTTATACAAAGTGATGCCGAGGAAGCTAACGAACTCAACTTGCAACTGGCTGATTTCGGTGTCGCTAAATTTATGACAGCGACAAGTGGGAGTCAAGAGATTCGGGGCACACCAAACTACATGGCCCCTGAACAATGGGAAGGTCGGCCCGTCCCTGCTACTGACCAATATGCGCTTGCCATCATGGCCTATGAACTTTTAACAGGACAACCTCCCTTTGTAGGTAGCAATTTAGAGCAGATGTGGCATCAACATTGTCACGTTGAACCCTTCCCACCAAGCACGATCAACCCAAACCTTACCAAAGAAATTGACTATGTACTGCTTCGCGCACTTTCAAAAAATCCGGCAAAGCGTTTTTCATCTGTTTTAACATTTGCCCGGGCTTTTCGCCAGGCACTGCTCGATAGTGGTAACATTCGTCAAACTTTGGCTATCAGTGCATCAGAGGCGCGTATGGGCACCCGTCGCGTACTCACTCTTCCGGGAAGAAGGCAGTTAACTGTAACTGTGCCAGCAGGGACTCACAATGGTCAGATTATACGCTTAGAGGGACAGGGCATGACCTCGAACTATGGAGGGCCTGCTGGGGCCTTGATTCTCACAATCGTTATCATCGATATAGACGAAGTTTCTCACCCGTTAGAAGACTCTACAGTAGAACGAACAGTTCCCATTTATGACCCTGCCGATGATGTACTGCTCGATAGCCATCAGAAAAATGGTTTTAGATGGCTAGTGCTCCTGTTACCTGGCCTGGCACTCGCTCTTATAATAGCCAGTTCGAGCTTCTTTTTCATTCCAAGGATTTCCAAACAAAATACTAGCAATTCGACAGCTACCAATGATATTAGAGGTACAGATACTGCCTCTACCCATACTGCCATTGCTGTAACCAATATTACCGCCACTGCCCAAACTAATGCGACAAGAACCGCTCAAGCTAATGCGACCGTCAATACCCAAAACAACGCTACTGCCACAGCTAATGCTAATGCAACGGCTACCACCCAAGCCATTGCCACTGCCACGGCTCAAGCTCAAGCTAATGCCACTGCTACAGCTCAGGCCATTGCCAGTATTTATGCTACAGCGGTTACCGCAGGAAATCCGGTATTTAACGATTCACTGCAAAATAACAGCCAAAGCAGCAATTGGGACATTGGTAATACAGCAATGGCAGGCGATGGAAGTTGTACTTTCACAGGAGGAAGCTACCACTCGAAACCGCCACAAAAGAGTTCTTTTGCCCCTTGCTTTGCCCAGGCTACTAACTTCAGCAATTTCTCTTTTCAAGTACAAATGACGATTGTCCAGGGTGACCAGGGTGGCGTCATCTTTCGGGGCAGCTATAACGATGGAACATTCTATTACTTTTACATCAATAGAGATAGCTCATTTGCTCTCGAAATATTTAATCATTACAAACTCACTGGCGTAATACAAAATGGTTCCAGTTCTGCAATCCAAACCGGTCTAAATCAGATTAACGTGATTGCTGTTGTTGCCAAAGGTAATAATCTCGATTTATTCGTGAATATGCAGCATATTGCTAGCGTGAGTGATGGCACCTACAGCCAGGGTCAGATTGGAGTTATTGCCGAAAGTACCCAGAATTCAACTGAGGTGGTATTTAACAATGCAGAGGTATGGTCACGGTGAGAGAAGGTTCAACATGCAGATGAGTGAGGGTTAACTTCTCTCCGCCTTTTAATTGATCGTGCCTTAGCCTTGGTTTCACTAGAAGTTTTGCTGACTTGCTATGATACATGAGCGGATCAGTATTTTCCAATCCACCGTAGCAGGAAATACTCAGCTGAATAAGATTAAGGAGAGGTTCAGCCTGAACTTTTTTGCTCTCCCTTTTTAACTTTTCTTGATTCCTCACTGCCTACGGCAGTTCGCAAGCGTTTGGTGTGAGTTGTAGGCTTTGCAGCCGCAGGCTGCAAAGCCTACAACTCACACATGAATGGCCGAGCCGCTGTAGGCGGCGAGAAGTCCTGAATAGTTCCCCTCTTCCTCCATATGCTATACTGGTTTCGTACTTATAGCCGTGCTTCGCACGTTATTTATATGTAAGATAATCCCTGAGCGAGGTAGACATATTATGCCACTGGAAACACTACAAAATGGCCGCTATCGTATTCTACGAACCCTGGGAAGTGGAAGCATGGGAGAGGTTTACCTTGTAGAAGATAGACGTATCAATAGACAAGTCGCTATCAAGGTCATTCGCATCGAGGCAGCTCCCTATCCAGACTCCGACACCACAACGGATCTGGTACGCCTCTTCGAGCGTGAAGCCAAGGCTATTGCCAGGCTCAATCATCCAAATATCTTGCCCCTTTTTGACTTTGGCGAAGAAGTGGTCAATGAAACTCCGCTGACCTACATGGTCATGCCCTATAGTCCAGAAGGCTCGCTCGCTACCTGGCTACAACAACGCGGCGCTTCTCAGCCGCTGTCGACCTCTGATGCTGCGCATTTCCTGCACCAGGCTGCCGATGCCTTGCAGCACGCACACGACAACGATCTCATTCACCAGGACGTCAAACCGCAAAATTTCCTTATACGCAGTAACAAAAATGCAAGATTGCCCGACCTGCTGCTGGCTGACTTCGGCATCGCCAAATTGGCGGTTGGAACCTCGGGCGCAAGCCAGGCCATTCGCGGTACGCCTATCTATATGGCCCCCGAACAATGGGAAGGACACCCGGTCCCGGCCTCCGATCAGTACGCGCTCGCCATCATGATCTACCAGCTCCTGACCGGCCGGCCACCTTTTCAGGGTGGACCTGGACAAATGATGTACCAGCACTTCAATATCTCTCCACAACCGCCAAGCACATTCAACCCTGCGATCAATCCAGATGTTGACGCAGTTATCCTTCACGCGTTAGCAAAAAAGCCCGAAGACCGTTTTCCTTCTGTCTCGGCCTTCAGTAATGCTTTCGAACAAGCGCTCTTGACGGGTGCGTCCACTATCGCACACCCGCAGAACAGGCCGCAAGAGGAAGGCATCCATGCCACACTTGCTATCAGCCCGGAAGAAGCGCTCCACGGTACCAGCCGTACTTTGACGCTGGCAGGAGGACAGCGCGTCAGGGCAGCTATTCCCGCAGGAATACAAAATGGCCAGGTAATTCGCACTATGGGTCAGGACCCTTCCAACACCGATGGAAGCGCCACCATTCCTTTGCTACTCACCATCGCTGTTACACGTACTGGAGAAAGCCTCCCCACTATTCTCACCAACGATGACCAGACCTTTGCCGGTGGCCTGCCCACAGTTGTCCCGGACGGTGGTAGAACAACTTCCAGCCGCAATCCAGCGGCCTTACCCGGTAGCGGTAGAACTACCATTAGCAATTTTCCTACCGTTCTTTCCAGCACCGGTAGCCCTAACCCTGTACTGCCAGCTTACTACGATCCGGCGCCTCCAGGACCTCCTCCGAGCAATGGTGTGCCACCTGGATCAGGGCGCCGCAGACCGCGTAGAAGTACGAGCATTCTTTTGATCGTACTGGCATTACTCCTTATACTAGGAAGTGCAGGCTTCGCATTCTACTATTTTGCAGCTGCCAACTCCAATGCTTCCAACGCCAGCGCCACCTCTACTGCCCAGGCCAACAATGATACTGCCACATCTCAGAATAGTGGGACGGCTCTAGCTAACGGAGATACCGCCACGGCTAATGCCCAGGCCAATGCAACCGCTACGGCCAATGCACAATCTAATGCCGATAAGAATGCAACCGCTACGGCCAACGCTAATGCAACCGCTACCGCCCAGGCAGCTGTCCCCCCTACGCCCACATCAACGCCCTTCACTGTTCAGACTGTCACCATATCAGTTGACCCTTCATCGGTTGCCAGCTATGCCTGTGGAACCAACATTACGGTAACCTACACAGCCACCTTTGTAGTCGCTTCCCACAGCCCAGGTGGCACTGTCCAGTTCACGTACACAGTTAACAACGGACACAGCGACCAAAGTGCCAGTCTTACATTTGCTGCCGGAGAAACAACCAAAACATACGCATTTACGTGGTCGGGCAATCTCCCTGATGATCACACCTATCCTGGTAATGGAAAAGTTACGACATCCAGCCCCAACCAGATAATATCTAACGCCGCTCAACCAAGTGGTCAGTGCTATACCGTAACTCCCACTCCAACTTAATAGCTGCCAGGAGAAAAGCTGATAAGGCGAAGAAGATGTCACTAGAAGGCCCGCGTATAAAGCAAAGAGCACCTCTTCTGATTGGACTAGCAGTTCTTGTGATTGCCGCTGGCAGTATTGGCCTCTTCTATCTTGTAGCATCCAGGCAGAAATCTACTGCTCAAACCAATGCGACTGCTACAGTTCAAACAAAAACCAAAACGACCATCACTTCTCAACAGAATCCCTACACCCATAAAGGGGCGCTCGTGCTCAACGACATGCTGAACGGTGCAAGTAACAGCGACAACTGGGAACTGGGTACGAATACTAATGGCGCCGGGTGCATATTCAGGGCAGGAGCCTACCACGTCACTCAGCCAGCGGAAGGCTTCTTTCATGGCTGCATCGCGCAAGCCACCAATTTCAGCAATTTCGTCTACCAGGTACAAATGACGATTGCTCAAATTGGCTCTGGAGGTATTCTTTTCCGCACTCACTTAGCCAAGTCAAAAACCTACTACTTCAGCGTTGGTGCAGACGGCTCATACGCGTTGCGGGTCTATGTGGACCCATTAATAGAACATGCCAGGAAATTGACGCCCAATAATAGTACTGCCTCTGCTATCCATACAGGTCTCAACCAGACCAACACGATTGCAGTAGTAGCCAATGGCCCTATCCTCGACCTCTATGTGAATTTACAGCACATTGCCACCTTCCATAACTCCGCGCTTAACTCCGGTCAGATCGGTGTTTTTGCTGAAAACGATGGCATTCCAGTGGAGGTAGTGTTTAGCAACGCGAAAGTATGGACACTATGAGCATGTTTTAAACAAGGCTACAAGGCTTACCATGCTTCCACATCCTGCACTGATGTGTTATAGTATCTTCATTACAAACCTGAACATTCACTATGCTCTTACGTATTTTCTTTAAGCGAGGTGAAAAATGGCTCTCGAAGGATTGCAACTCGGTCAATACCGCCTCGTTCGTCTGCTCGGCAGTGGCGGAATGGGCGAAGTCTACCTGGCAGAGGATGCGCGCATCGGCCAGCAAGTTGCTATCAAGGTAAGCAGAACCGAGACAACAGGTTACTCTAACACTGATGCAACCAAAGATGCTGTCCGTCTCTTTCAACGTGAGGCCAGAGCTATTGCCAGGCTTGACCACCCTCGCATCTTACCACTCTTCGCTTACGGCGAGGAAAGCATACATGGCACGTCGCTAACCTGCATCATTATGCCATTTCGGCCCGAAGGGTCCTTTGCCAGTTGGCTGCAACAGCGCAGCAGTTCTGGCCTGCTCTCGCCACGAGAGGTTGCCTATTTTATCAACCAGGCTGCTGAGGCCCTCCAGTATGCCCATGATAATCAGATTGTTCACCAGGATGTCAAACCCTCGAATTTCCTCATTCGGTCCAACAAAGAGAATCCCGGCCGGCCTGATTTGCTCCTCTCTGACTTTGGTATAGCCAAGCTTAGCAGCGCAACGGCCAGCGTCAGCCAGTCAGTCCGTGGCACCCCGGCCTACATGGCTCCTGAACAATGGAGCGGAGAACCAGTATATGCAACCGATCAATACGCGCTGGCTGTCCTGGCATATGAACTTCTAGCCGGCCGTCCCCCTTTCACCGGGCGACAAGAGCAAGTGATGTTCCAGCATTTTAGCGTTCAACCGCAGCCACCCAGCAACTTCAATCCCTCTCTTTCCAGAGATATCGATGCTGTTATTCTCAAAGCCCTGGCCAAAAAAGCTGAAGACCGCTTTCCGTCTATCTCAGCATTTGCACGAGCCTTGCAGCAAGTCATACAAAACACAGGCCCATCCTCCGGAGCGAATATTCCCCAGATGCCCAATACTGGTAATCTTAATGCTACCCTCGCTATCAGCAACGTCGAGGCAGAGACTGGTACTCAACGCAACGTGACACTGCCAGGAGGACGGCGAGTGACGGTAAACGTTCCAGCAGGAGTATACAACGGTCAAGTTCTCCAACTAGACAGTATGGGCGAGCCCCAGTACGAAGGAGGTCCAAGAGGCGCCCTTATTCTGACCGTCACTGTTGCTAATGCAGAAGCACCACCCCCGCCACCACCGATCTTCAACCCTAACCAGGGGTTTATCCCCGCTGATAAACCTCCACAACCGGTCGCCTCTAACAGGGAACCTATATATTTCAGTAACACTGCTTACGGATCTGGCACATCTGGAACAAATCTCGCTACACTCTATCGCATTGAGAATCCACCACCCCGTAACAACAAATCTCGCCTTGCAATAATAGCGCTGATAGCACTTGTCATACTCGTCATAGCATCTGGTGGCATCTTCTTTGCTATTAGCAAAACAGGAACAGATCAAGCCGGCGCGACTGCCACTGCTCAAAGTAATGCGACCGCCACTATCCAGGCTAATGAAGCGACCGCGACTGCCCAGGTGAACGCGACCGCGACCGCCAGTGTTGTTGCGCGTATTAATGCCACCGCCACAGTGGTTGCGCAGAATCCTGATCCTTACACCCCTCCTAATGGAACGTTAGCTCTTTATAACCAGCTAAACACTAACAGCGTGGCCAACTGGGATGATAGTGTAGGAGCGAATGGTGCATGCCAGTATAAGGATGGAGCTTATCACGCGAGTACACTGAAACAAAACTTTTTCCTCTACTGTACTGCCTATAACACCAACTTCAGTAACTTTGCCTTTGAAGTACAGTTGAGCGTTATCCAGGGCGATTGCGCCGGCATAATTTTCCGCTCCAATGCGCCCAGATTTTATTTCTTCAGAATCTGCCAATATGGGAGTTATGCCCTCTACAAGTATGTGAGCAATTCCGGTAGTACCTCCACGACCTTGCGACAAGGCTCGAGCTCAGCCATTAATACCGGCCCGGGCCAGTCTAACCGTATCGCGGTCTTAGCAAACGACAGCACTATCAGCTTATATGTGAACAGCCAGCGCATCGATAGCTTGACTGAGACCTCCTTCAGCCAGGGAGAAATTGGCGTCGTTGCATCCGATACCGGCAGCACTGTGACCGAGGTAGCCTACAGTAATGTAAAGGTGTGGGCGTTATAAGCTAACATTTCAGGAAAGTTGACATGTTTCTTGCCATTCAGTACACTTTTCATAGAACACAATGAGAGGCAAAACATAGATGAGAACTCAATCAATGGATACCAGTCCCGAAGCCGAACGGGTACAGATCGAACTCATTCGGAAAGCGTCCCCCGCAAAACTATTTGGCCTTGTCAGATCATTGAGTCAAAGCCTTATAGAGATGAACAGGCAGAACCTTCGGAAGCTACATCCAGAAACGAGCGAGGAGGAACTTGCTCTCATGTTTGTTGAATTGAACTATGGTAAAGAACTGGCAGACCAGGTAAGGGCAAATTTGAAGAGGCGAAAAGGTGAATGAATACACCGGACATTTTAGCTGCCACAATTCCAATTATAGACGCTCTGGAGCAACTAGCGGTTACTTATCATATTGGAGGATCCGTTGCAAGCTCCATCAATGGCATCCCGAGATTGACGATTGACATAGACCTTGTTGCTGACCTGCGCCTAGAGCACGTTCGACCTTTGGTGAAGCAGATCGAGGAAAGCTACTATATAGACGCAGATACGGTGCGGGATGCAATTAGACGTAAAAGTTCTTTCAATGCCATTCATCTGGATACGATGCTAAAAGTCGATGTATTCATACCCAAGTCCCGTTTGTTCGATCAGGAAGAACTGCGCAGAGTGCAACTAAAAACACTGGAAGGAGGCGGTCGTCCCTTCTATGTAGCCTCGCCAGAGGACACTATTCTCAACAAACTGGAATGGTACAGGATGGGCGGTGAAGTGTCAGATCGCCAGTGGAATGATATCCTCGGCGTCCTCAAAGTGCAAGGAACCAATATTGATATGACCTATCTCCAGCGTTGGGCACCTGCTCTGAAAGTTACTGATCTTTTGGAAAGAGCACTTGTGGATGCAGGCTTGGTAGAGGACAGTGAAGGGGGTTAACCAGCGTCTTGGCAGTTTAAGCGATGGCACATACCCCACGGGATTTGTGGGCATTGCCGTAGATCAAAATGGCAGAATCGTTGCCAGCAATTTTGCGCTCTACCAGCCTGTATGAAGCTCTAAATCATTTTCCCACCAGAAAGGCGAGCAAACTATTTGCCGCCGGACTTGTCGCTGCCAGGACTAACTGGGCCACAAAGGTAATCACGATGAGTGCAGCTGTCGTCAGCGTAATCGAGGAGGTGAGGCCCAGAGGCATTGTCAGGTGATCGGGCTTCACAGGGGCCTCGAAGAACATTGCCCTGACAACGCGGCCATAATAGACCAGCGAGACGATGGTGTTGATCAAGGCCACGACTACAAGTATTGTGAGCCATTGACCCACCACTGTCTGGCCCTGGCTGATCAGAGACTGGCCCTCCCCCCAGGCGGCTACAAAGATAAATACCTTACTGATGAAGCCGGCCAGCGGTGGAATACCCGCCAGAGAGAGCAAGCAGAGGGCCGTACCTGTACTCAGCAGCGGCGCGCGACTGAAGAGGCCGCGGAAATCCTCGATACGCTCTCCGCCCGTTGCATTCGCCAGCGCGATAATACCGGAAAAAGCTCCCAGGTTTGTTATCACATACACGAAGATGAAGAACAAAACGGCCGCATTTCCACCGGGTTGATGGCTCCCCAGGCTGGCAATGAAACCAACCAGGATATAGCCAGCCTGCGCAATACTGGAATAGGCCATCATACGCTTGATGTTTGTCTGTACTGCTGCCACAATATTGCCCAAGGTCATGGTCAGGATGGCTACAATCGAGAGCATGACCACCAGCGGTACAAGGTTGACCTGTCCAAGGCCGCCATCGATGAAGACACGGATCAGCGCTGCAAAGCCTGCAGCCTTGGAGCCCACCGAGAAAAAGGCGGTTGCAGGCGTCGGCGCTCCCTCGTAGATATCAGGCGCCCACATATGAAATGGCACCGCCGAGATTTTGAAGCCAAATCCGGCCAGGATCAACACACCGGCCACCAGTTCAATCAGGTTGTCTTGGATAGAGATAATCACGTTACCACTATGGATGCCGTTCTTAATCAACGTGGCGATACCCATCAAGTCTGTTGTTCCCGTCAGACCATAGAGGAGAGCAAAACCATAGAGCAGAATAGCCGAAGACATAGCGCCCAGGAGTACGTACTTGACCGCTGCCTCCGCCGACTTCTCACTCGTGCGAATCAGGCCCGCCATTACATAGAGCGGAATGCTCGTCAGTTCAAGCGAGATGTAGATTGAAATAAGTTCGCCTGTACTCGCCATGAGCATCATGCCAGTGACAGAGAGGAGCATGAGCGTATAAAATTCCCCATCGGCCCTGACGTACTTGCCTACATAGCTGTAGGAGGCCGGGATCATCACGGCAGCAATCAAGAGAAAGACGATCTTGAAGAAGACAGCGTACTGGTCAACCACCAGCATGTTAAAGAAGGCATGATGGGAGACCGAAAAATCCAGCGTCAGCACCTGCGAGATAGCAAAAGCCACCGGAATGATGAGCCCTACCAGGGCAACCGTCACCGTCACCTCGCGACGTTTGACGAACAGGTCGACCAGCAGCACCGCCAGAGCCAGCAGTGTCAGGCTGAGCTCTGGCGATAGCAGATAGAGATCAGATAGATGAAACATACGAAACTCCTTAGCCTGACTTGTAATCCACTACGCGACGTACGTGCTGGATAAATCCGCACTCTACTCTCGACGTCTCCCTTGTCGCTAGCGCAAGGAGGGACCTCGACAGCTAATGCGAAGCCACCACGCGAATCGCATCCACCGTATGCGTCAGGACATGTGTCAGGCTGGGTGCAATCACATTTATGAGAAAAGTCGGATAGATGCCAACAACTACAATAACCGCTGCCAGTGTAAAGAGCGGAATGCTTTCGCGTAAGTTAGCATCGGGTAACCAGCTCCACCGTGTATTAAATGGACCATAGAAGACGCGCTTGAGCATCCAGAGCAGGTAGGCAGCAGTTAAGATCATGGTAAAGACAGAGATAATCGTTACTGCAGACAGGCTCTTAAAGCTGCCTGTAAAGGCCATGTACTCTGCTACGAAACCGGCCAGTCCGGGCAAGCCAAGCGATGCTAGACCGGCAAAGGTAAAGAGGGTCGCCAGCATAGGCATCCGCTTGGCAACACCACCAAAGATCGCGATTTCACGCGTGTGCGCGTGGTCGTAGATCACACCAACACAGAAGAACAACATGCCCGTGATGATACCATGGCTGAACATTTGAACCGTCGCCCCGGTCAACGCGGCCATACCAAATGCATTGAGCGTCCCATGAGCAAGGTCAATAGAAGTAGCCGCCGCAGCCACACCCATGGCTCACACTGGAGTAGGCAATGAGCTTCTTCATGTCCGTCTGCACCAGGCAGATGCCAGCACCATAGATGATATTGATCACCGCAAATATGGCCAGTGCAGGAGCAAAGTCATGCACTCCATACGGGAAGAGGGTAAAACAGATGCGAATCAAGCCATATGCCCCCATTTTGAGCAGGATACCGGCCAGGATCACACTGACCTCGGTTGGGGCATCGGTATGCGCATCTGGAAGCCAGGTATGGAACGGGAACATAGGTATCTTGATCGCAAAGGCCAGGAAAATCAGCAGGAAGGTGAGCAATTGAAGGCCCATCGTCACTCCTATCAGCGGAATCTGGACAGTACCGTTGAAGAAGTGTGTCGAGAAGTAAACCATACTCGCGGTCGCCTGACCATGATTGCTAATATTGGTGAAGTAGAGCAATAAAATACCTATCAGCATGAAGACGCTGCCGAAGAACGTATACAGCAGGAATTTCCATGCCGAGTAGATACGCCCGGGCATACCATGCTTCATCGTCTCGACTCCCCAGATACCGATCAACAGGAACATCGGGGCCAGCTCGACTTCCCAGAAGAGGAAGAAGAGGAGCAAGTCAGCCGCCAGGAAGACACCCATGACGCCTGCTTCCAGGATCAGCATAAGCGCCATATATTCCTTGACACGCACCTTCTCCCAACCACCGATGACAGCCAGCATAGTCAATAAGGCATTAAGAATGACCATAGGCAGGCTCAATCCATCAATACCCAGGAAGTAGTCTATTTTGAACTCTACCGCACCGGTTTTCAAATCGATCCAAGGCAGGTCAATAGAATCTGCCAGGTGGTTGAGATTGCCAAAATTGTAACCGGTGGAGGCGATGCGAATGAATATTGCCATTGAAAGCACGAAGGTCGCCGCTGCAAACACAAGTGCTATCCAGCGTGCAATCGACTTTGGAGTAGCCAGGACTGCCAGCGAGCCAATCACCGGCAGCAGGATAATCCAGGTGAGATCTTTCGTAAATATCACTGTTCTATCCTCACTTCACAACTGTGACCAGCACAAAGACCACTGCTGCCAGAACCGCAACGCCCCCAAAGAAACCGACCATGTAGTTTTGCACCCTGCCGGTCTCAACGTGGCGTACGTCGCGGCCCAGCGTCAGCACAAACTGGGCCGTGCCATTGACCAGGCCATCAACAACGTAGGTATCGAAGGCCTGCTCGATGTGCGAGAGTCCAAGCACACCGTAGCGGATCAGCAGGTCGTAGAACTCGTCCACGAAGTATTTACGCAGCAAAATACGATGTAGCACGCGCAGCACTGCATGGCTCTGTACATAAGCGCTGATCCTGGCAAATTCAAAACGGGTATACAGTGTGTAGGCCCAGGCGAAGCCAGCCAACGATACCACAACACCCAGCCATGTCTTCCAGTCACTCACAATTGTAAAGAAGTTTAGACCAGGAGCGGTTGGCTGGAGATAGGTGAAGAAGCCAAACCAGTAACCCGCAATGACCGACGGAATAGCCAGCAGAATTAAAGGAATAGTCATCGTCCTGGGAGACTCTTGTAGCCGTTCTTCGTGTTCGCCGCGATACGGTCCGCCCCACAAGCCACCAAAGGCGCCACCCTTGCCACCAAAGGCAAGAATAAAGGCACGCAGCATATAGAAAGCGGTCAAACCGGCCGTCAAGAGCGTTATCACCCACAAGCCATAATTGCCATGTTCATAGGCCAGCCCGATAATGGTATCTTTACTATAGAAGCCAGCAAAGAAGGGGAAGCCACCAATCGAGAGCGTAGCAATCAACCATGTGATAGCAGTAATCGGCATCTTTGGAGCAAGGCCGCCCATCAAACGCACATCCTGTACCTCTCTATGCATGGCATGGTGCAATGCATGCAGTACGCTGCCAGCACCCAGGAAGAGCAGCGCTTTGAAGAATGCATGCGTAAAGAGGTGGAACATACCAGGGCCAGGACCCAATTCGCCCCCTACGCCCAGACCTACGAACATATAGCCCAGCTGGCTGATGGTGGAGAAGGCCAGCACTCGCTTGAAGTCATACTGTACCAGGGCTATGGTTGCAGCAAAGATGGCGGTTATGCCGCCAATCCAGGCCACAACGCCAAAGGCCGCGGGGTTGGCGGCGGAGAAGAGCGGGAAGGTACGCGCAACCATGTACACGCCAGCGGCAACCATGGTTGCCGCGTGGATGAGTGCGCTGACCGGCGTTGGACCTTCCATGGCGGGTGGCAACCAGACATGCAGCGGCACCTG
>WNGM01000423.1_pt1 | contig 48293 bp, 36 predicted proteins | sample 5400571 | NCBI WGS metagenome assembly WNGM01 (sample SAMN13153378, study PRJNA577476) | soil metagenome | isolation source: 100 cm soil or saprolite under Garry oak tree replicate 2 | place: USA:California | collected 2016-06-15 | reverse complement strand
ACCTGCGCTTGAACGGGCTGCTGCCCCCGACGGCGAAAAAGGCGAGCGACTAGCGGTCCCTGAGGATCTCCCGGGCCGCATTGTACCCGCACGCCCCCATGACCCCGCCGCCCGGATGCGTGGCGGCGCCGCACAGGTACAACCCGCGGATGGGCGTGCGGTAGCGCGCCCAGCGGGGCAGCGGGCGCAGGAAGAACAGCTGCGTCAAGGTCATCGCGCCCTGGAAGATGTTGCCGCCCGTGAGCCCGAACCGGCGCTCCAGGTCGAGCGGCGAGAGGACCTGCCGATCGATCACCGCGCGCTTGAAGTTCGGGGCGTACTCGCTCAACACCTCGAAGCACCGGTCTGCGAACCGGTCCTTCACGTGGTCCCAGCTCTCGCCCCGCAGGTCGTAAGGCGCGTACTGCACGAAGAACGACATGACGTGCTTCCCCGGCGGGGCGACGGTGGGGTCCACGACCGAGGGAATGGTGCACTCGAGAATCGGGTCGGCGGAGGGCCGGCCATACTTGGCGTCGTCATAGGCCCGCTCCATGTAATCGAGCGTCGGCGCGATGTGAATGGTGCCGCGGAGATTCGCTAGGGGCGGGAGGTCATCGCCGCGCACGGCCGTGAAGTCCGGCAGCTCCGACAGCGCGACGTTGATCTTGAGCGACGCGCTCGAGTAATCGATGGCGCCCACGGCCGCCGCGAAGTCCGCCGGGAGCTCCCTAGGGTCGGTGAGCTTGAGGAAGGTGACGTGGGCGTCCGCGTTCGACGCGACCCGCGGTGCCCGGAACTCCGTGCCGTCCTCGAGCGCCACGCCCATGACGCGGCCGTCGCGGGTGACAATGCGCGCCACCGGGCTGTTCACGCGGATCTCGACGCCCTGCTGCCGCGCCGCCGACGCGAGCGCCTGGGTGAGACCGCCCATCCCGCCGCGCACGTAGCCCCACACGCCGCGCACGCCGTTGCACTCGCCCATCACGTGGTGGAACAGCACGTAGGCCGTGCCGGGCGTGGAGGGTGACGCCATCGCGCCGATGATCGCGTCGGTCGCGAGCGCGATCTTCAGCTCCTCGGACTCGAACCAGCGATCGAGGATCGGCCGGGCCGCCCCCGTGAGGATCTCGATCGCCTGCGCGCCGTCGGCGCCGAGCCTCAGGAAGCGCCACCCCAGCCGCGCCAGCCCGAGCAGGTCCCCGGGGCGGAGCGACCAGGGATCCGGGGGCGCCGCGAGCAGCGTGGGCTCGATGAACGCCGCCACGCGCTCGAGCATCGCCTCGTACTGAGGCAGCCGCTCGGCGTCGCGCCGGGAGAACTTCCCCACCTGACGCCGCACGAGCTCCTTGTCCGGGCCGAGCAGCAGGTAGCGGCCGTCGGGGAACGGCGTGAAGGAGGACGGATTGCGCGGCAAAAGCTCGAAGCCGTGGCGGTGCAGCTCGAGATCCCGGATGATCTCCGGGCGCAGCAGGCTGTTCACATAAGCGGCCGTGGAGACCTTGAACCCCGGCCACAGCTCTTCAGTGACGCAGGCGCCGCCCACCACCTCGCGGCGCTCGAGCACGAGCACGCGCCGCCCGGCCCGGGCGAGGTAGGCCGCGGCCACGAGGCCGTTGTGGCCGGCGCCGACGATGATGACGTCGTAGCTCAGGGTCGCCGTTGCAGCCGTTCCAGCAGGCCGCCGATCTCCGGGGGCACCTGCAGTCCAAACACTTCCTTCATCGGGGCCGTCACCACGAACGCCCGGGCTCCCCCCGCACCCTGGGCGCCGGCAGGCCCTGCAGCCCCCTTCTGACCGGGGGGCCCGTCCGCCGCGTTGGGGCAGCGACGGTTGCCGGCGTCCAGCGTGCCCTGGCCTCCCTTGCCGCCTCTCCCTCCCGGCCCGCCGGTCCCGCCCGGCCCGCCGGGCCCGCCTGTGCTGCGTCCATCCACGATCCCCGCCAGGAACGGATCGTCGAGCGGGACGATGATGTTGATGCGCCCGCCGCGCCCGCCCGTGCCGCCCGGCGCCCCGTTGCCGCCGTTGCCGCCAGGCGCTCCGGGCTGCGCCGGACAACCGGCGGCCCCCGCGGCGCCGTCCGTGCCGGGCACTCCCGCGACGCCTGGTCCCCCGCGCCCACCGCGCGTCTCGATCAGGAGCCAGTCGGCCGGAGGGACGACGCTCGCATCGGCCAGCACGTAGAACGGCGGGGCCAGCCCGACCTGCGTCCCGGCGACGAACAGCTTGTCGTAAAATGGGGAGCGCAGCACCGCGAGCCGTACCATCACGTCGGGCCCGTTGCCCCCGGGCTGCCCGAGTCCCCCCTGCTCGCCCCAGAAGCTGAAGCTGTGCCGCATACAGCTGTAGTCGGGAGGGACGACGACCGTGTTCGTGGCGCTCGGCTTCGCCCGCAGCGTCGCGCTGAGCCGAAAGCCCGTCGTCACGGTCTCGAGCGCATTCCCGTTGGTGACCCAGTCACCGTCCTCCTGGCTCACCGCATCCGCACTCTCTCGGTCCAGGAACACCACGTGGAGCCGCGGCGGATGCTTCTTGTCGTAGGAGCGCGCGAACGGCACCCGCGCGCCGTCGGCCAGCACGGCCTCGTAGTTCGTCGGGATGACGGCGCCGGGGCAAACCCGTCCGTAGCCCGTGATGATACGGATGTCGCGGATCTGGGAGACGAGCCCAGGATCGGGGACGAAGTCCGCCGGGGGGGCGTGGGAGCACCCGACCAGCAGCGTCGCGAGCCAGCACATCGCCAACCGGCGTCTCACGGGTTCTCCTCGGGGTGAGCGAGAGCCAAGATACAAGCCCCGTTCCCGAACGCCAACGGCTTGCCGCGCGACCGGGCCCCGGTAGTTTGCAAGCGTATTTCCTTTCCTCTTTAATAGCGCGCTCCCATGGAGACGGCGGGGTACGGGCTGATCGAAACGCTGCGGGTACGGGAGGGGCGCATCCCCTTCCTCGAGCGGCACCTTGCGCGGCTCGCCGGCTCGATCGCGGCGCTCGGTCTGCCGCGGCCCGCACAGGATCCGACGGCGTTGCTCCGCCCGTTCGCGGGAACCGAAGATGCGGTGCTGCGGCTCGAGGTGTGCGACGCGCGGGCAAGCCTGACGGTGCGCGAGCTGCCACCCCTCTTCCCTCCCGCCGTGATCACCGCCTCCGAGCCGCATCAACCGTATCCCTACAAGACGACGCTGCGCGACCGCTTCGCGGACGCCGCCCGCGAGGCGGAGATCGCGGAGGCGGACGATGCCCTGCTCGTCACGCACGACGGCCTGGTGGCCGAGGGCACGGTGTGGAGCGTGTTCTGGTGGGAGGCGGGCCACCTGCGGACCCCGGGGCTCGAGCTCGGCATCCTGCCAGGGATAGGTCGGGCCCGCGTCATCGAGCTGGCAAAGCAGGTCGAGGAAGGCCGCTACCCACGGGAGGCGCTCGCGGGGAGGAGTCTGTTCCTCACGAACGCGGTGCGCGGCGTCGTGCCGCTCGCCTCGCTCGACGGCGTGCCTGTGCCGACGGACTCCCGCACCGCGCAGGTCGCGAAGCGCTTTTGGCCGCAGAGCTGAGCGGTTAGATTCTCCTCGGCGTCTAGGCGCCTGGGCGTCTAGCGTCTAGTAGTTACGGTGGCTGTAGCTCAATCGGTTAGAGCGCTGGACTGTGGCTCCAGAGGTTGCGGGTTCGATTCCCGTCAGCCACCCTGTAGGTCCGTAGCTCAATTGGTAGAGCACCGGTCTCCAAAACCGGGGGTTGCAGGTTCGAGTCCTGCCGGGCCTGTTTTGGAACAGGCGCGCAACTCGCCGAGAACACGACGGCCGGCGGTTGTAGACGCCGGCCCTCGCCACGAGACCCGATGGTGCGGGGTTCGACTGGTTAGACTCCGCGCGCGCTCGCGTTCCCGGCGGTCGAGGGCGAACGTGCCATCGTGACGGGATCAGTGAGGGGTCGCGCCGTCCGTGAGGGTCTGACCTGCCTTCGCGTGACAGAGCTCGCAACCCGTTGTGCCGCTGGTCCACACCCTGCGACAAACCGATACAGCGGACCGAAGGCGCGCAGCGAGGTGATGCCAACAAAGTAGAGCCCCGGTATGCTGCTTTCAAACCAGTGATTGAGGAGCGGAATCGCCATGTCCGTCTTGATTTCGGCCCGGAGTGATGGATGAATCATCGTCAACTTGTTGATATCTACCGTGTATCCAGTTGCCAGGAGGATGTGATCGGCGCGCACGCTCGTGCCGTCAGAGATAGTTGCGTCGAGTTTCCCGTCCACCACCTCCAGCTTCGCCACCGTCTGGCGCTCGCGTAGGGTGACCTTGCCGATGACTCTCTCTCTCAACCAGTCGGTGGCCCCGGAGTGGTAACCGCTGTTATACGAGTCCTTTCGGCCTTGAGGAAAACGGTAGAAGAAATAGGGCATGTGGTCCAGTATCCAGTTGTCCCAGCCAGGCGCAATCCTCGCGTTCGGAGCGAGGATCCGTTCCCAGATCGTGCGCGTGTTCATCCGATCCGGCAACAGCCACACGATGCGCCGCCGTGCGACAACCTGGACGGCAGCGCCAACCTCATGGAGCAGCGCGGCAAACTCGATCGCGCTCTGTCCCCGGCCGATCACGACGACGTCCCGTCCCGTGAAGCGGCTGAAGTCCCTGTGGTCAGAAGAATGCGAGACGAGTCCAGCCGGGAGTCCGCTGTACTGTTCCGGCCGGTTGGCGTAGGGGCGGAGACCGACTGCCATCACGACCGCCTGACTCTCTACCTCGCGCCCATCCTCGAGCGTTACGAGAAAGTGACCGCCCTGTCGCTCGATTGACGAGACGTACGTCTCATCGACGCCAGGCACCGCCCGTCGCTGGAACCAGAGGCCATAGTCAATGAACGCCTCGATTGGGACGGGATAGCCCTTCCCGTACCTCGACTCCTTGAGGAAGGACTCACACCCATAGGCCCCGCGCGGATCAGAGAGATTGGTGGCCCACCAGTGAGACCGCAGCAGCATCCCCTTCGGCATGTGATTGCGCCACATTTCCAACGTCCTGCCGAAGACGACTACCTTCAGTCCTCGCCCGCGGAGATGTGCGGCGGTCGAGAGGCCGTAAGGGCCCGCCCCAACGACCACGGCGTCATAGGCGGGTGTCATGCGAGGTTCTTCCCCACGTGGGACAGTATTCTCTTCATGGCGTCGCGTGTGAACTCAGTGGTGGCCCTGACCGCAGGAAGCGGGTCCTTCCAATCCAGGTAGTCATAGTCCATTGGCCTGAGGAACGCGAGACCAAAATCCAATACCGTCCGTACTGGAGGTGTGACTCCGGGTCTCCCTCGCTGATGAAGTGCGGCGATCGTAGTCTTGATGTCCCCGCCCAGATGGCGCATCCAACTGCCGATCTGATAGCCGCCCACCCTCTCAATGGGCTCGCCGCTCGCCCACTGGTAGAGGAGATAGGGAAAGTCGACGCCCGCTCGCACCGCCACCTCGACCGATGCCGAGAGCCGTGGGTTGATCTCCATCAAGTACGGGACGCCGGCACCGTCACGCCGAAACTCGACTTCAGAGTAACCCTCGAGGTTGATCTCGCGCACGAGGGACTCGGCCTGACTCCCTATGTCAGGTGGAATAGCGATGCTTTGGCGCAAGACCGATTCCCCCCCCAGCGGCGGCTGCATTCGCCTGGCCCATTGGGCGAACCGTGCGTACATGTCGCCATCTGCATAGAGGAAACTCACCGCCTCGCGTCTTCCCGTGAGCAGTTCCTGGAACAGGATGGGCTCCCCGAAGCGCGTGACTGCTTCGACTGCGTGACGTGCCTCAGCGGGAGTGACGACGAGTTGCGGACCGACCCGCGCTCGCTCGCGTCCATTGCACAACCAAGACTCGCAAGGCTTGATCACGGCCGGGAGACCAATTTCTTTCAGCGCCACTGGCACATCGCTGATCGCACGGACGACAACCTCGCGCGGAACACGCAGTCCGAGGCGTTTCGCCACTGCCAGGGTCCGCTCCTTGTTGACCGCGATCGTCAGCGCCCGTTCGCCTGCCAACGCAAGGCGCCCTCGCTGCTCGAGCCGCGCGCGATGGCGCCGAAGCAGCGCGATCGTGCCGTCGTGTGAGGAAATGAGCACTGGCGCACCGGCACGCTCCAGCCATTCCTCCAGCGCGGCCAGGTAGGGGTCCGGCGCTTGCTCGGCTGGGAACACGAATCCTTGCTGACACCAGCGCGACGAAAAGGCCGGTGCGTGAGGGAGCGCTCCCGCAGCGGCGACCCGGAGTCCCCGCCGACCGAGGGATCGCACGGCCACCAACGACTGCCTTAGTGATGCATTCAGCACCAGCGCGTCGAACCTCATCGTTGCCGGATGCCAAGCAAAAACTGGGCCTGACTAGAGGTAGACGTGCTGGGCCGTGCTGGGCGCCTCGCGGTTGTGGCGTGTCCGCCACATCTCAGACGGCCAGACGAATCCTCGCCGACCACGATCGCCACCTTGCTCCTCACCAGGGGTCCGCGGCGTCGGCTAAAAGCGACGACGTCGCACCGGAGCGTCCGCCTGTGACTGCAACTCGCGGAGAGTCTGCCCGACTACTCCCCGGCGTGAACGCGTGGAGGCACGTTGCGAACGGCGCAGCTGGAGGAGCACCGCGGCACAGAAGTTGCTCTCTGGACGGTCGACCTAACCGTGGACATACGTTGAGGTTAGCCTCGCTGTGCTACGCTGGGCTGAGGGTGTCGGGACTGACTGCACTCGCTCGTCAGCTCCGCGGCGGCGGCGTCGTCCTCTGTTACCACAACGTCGTCGCGGGCACTGTGGCCAGCCCCTGGGACAGCCTGGGCCTGCACATGCCGCTGTCCACGTTCGAACGGCAGATGCGCTGGGTCGCGGCCAACTATGAGGTGGTCCCGCTCGAGGAGTTCGTAGACCGCTTGTCGCGTGGTGGACCACTCCGCCGCTTGGCTGCATTGACCTTCGACGACGGCTACGCCGGCGTGTTCGACCACGCGTTGCCTTTGCTCCGCCATCTGCGCATCCCCGCTACGGTCTTTATCATCGCGGCGGCGCCGGCGCGTGAGGAGGGCTTTTGGTGGGACCAACCGGAGGTGCTGGGCACTCTCTCCCCAGCTCGGCGCCGGCGCTGGCTCACCGAACTCCGTGGTGACGGCGCGACCATCGTGCGATCTCTCGGTCCCACACGCAGCACTGCCAAGCCCCCACGGAGCTACAGGCCCGCGAGTTGGCCAACGATCACCGATGCGGTCAGATCGGGGTTACGGCTCGGGGTGCACTCGAACACGCATCGCTCGCTCCCCGCGTTGGACGACGTCGACCTCCGGCGCGAGGTTGTGGAGAGCCGCGACGTCATCACACGCAACACGGGCGTGACCCCGGAGTTCTTCGCCTACCCCTACGGTCTCTGGAACGATCGCGTGCGGCGGGCGGTTCGGGCAGCAGGTTATCGCGCGGCATTCAGCATCGACTGCGGACACAACGCCGCCACGGCCGACCCGTGGTTGCTCTCTAGGGTGAAGGTACCAGCCGGAATCGAGGACGCCGCCTTCCAAGCGTGGACCGCGGGCCTGACCCTCCGGCGCCAGCACGTGTCATGACCGGTCTTCAAGCCCAAGCCCTCCAGCACCTCGGGTGAGGTCGGGCGCCGCCGCAACTCGAAGGCCGAGTTGCGCTAGGTTCATTTTGCGCTCACAGGATGAACGTGACCGCCTTGCTGTCTGAGCCAGAGGCGCCGTGGCTGTCCGTTACCTTCACGGTGATCGTGTAGCTGCCGAGCAGGAGATACGTGTGCGACGCGCTGATCGTGCCCTGGCTCGGGGTACTACCGCTCGACGACGAACCGTCACCCCAGCTGATTGTGTACGACCACGGCCCGTCGTTGTTCGGGTCGCTGAACGACGCGCTCAGCGAGTAAAAGAGACCGATCAACATTCCCTCGTCCGGCCCAGCATTCACGATCGGTGGACTGTTCGGCGCGGTGACGGTCACCGTCTTGGACACCGGAGAGCTGGTTGCGCCCTGGTTGTCGGTGACCCTTAGGGTGACCGTGTAGCTGCCGCCTGTCCCGTAGGTGTGGCTCGGGTTCTGCGCCGTCGCCGTGCCCCCGTCCCCGAACGTCCAGCTGTAGCTCGCGATGGTGCCGTCGGGATCGCTGCTCGTGCTCGTGAAGCTGCAGCTGAGCCCAGAGCAGCTGAACGTGAAGTTCGCCGTGGGCGGCTGGTTGGGCGCGTTGACGGTGACGGTCTTGGACGTCGGGGTGCTCTGGGCCCCCTGGTTGTCGGTCACCCGGAGCGTGACGGTGTAGCTGCCCCCGGCTCCGTAGGTGTGGCTCGGGTTCTGGGCGGTCGACGTGCCACCGTCGCCGAAGGTCCAGCTGTAGCTCGCGACCGAGCCGTCGGGGTCGCTGCTCGTGCTGGTGAAGCTGCACGTGAGCGCCGAGCAGCTGAACGTGAAGGTCGCCGTGGGCGGCTGGTTGGGCGCCGTCACGGTGATGTTATTCGAGGTCGAGTTGGTCGCCCCCTGGTTGTCGGTGACCTGCAGGGTAACGGTGTACGTGCCACTCGCCCCGTACAGGTGAGAGGGGTTCTGCGCCGTGGAGGTCGCCCCGTCGCCGAACGTCCAGCTGTAGCTCGCGATCGAGCCGTCAGGGTCACTGCTCGTGCTGGTGAAGCTGCAGGTAAGCCCGCTGCAGCTCGACGTGAACGCGGCGCTCGGCGGCTGGTTCGCGGGGCTGACGGTGACGGTCTCTGAGACCGAGTTCGACCCGCCACCGTCCGTCACCGTGAGGGTCACGCTGTAGCTCCCGGCGGCCCCGTACGTGTGGGTGGCGGTCTTGCCCGTGCCCGTCGCGGCGTCGCCCCAGCTCCAGCTGTAGGTGGCCGTGGCCTGGGCCGTGGAGCTGCTCGCGTCGAAGCTACAGGTGAGCCCCGTACAGCTGAACGTGAAGTTCGCGGTCGGCGGCTGGTTCGGCGGGGTGACGGTCACGGTCTTCGAGGTCGGAGCGCTCGTGGCCCCCTGGTTGTCGGTGACCGTGAGGGTGACCGTGTAGCTGCCGCCCGTCCCGTAGGTATGCGACGGGTTCTGGGCGGTCGCCGTGCCGCCGTCCCCGAACGTCCAGCTGTAGGCCGCGATCGAGCCGTCGGGATCGCTGCTCGTGCTGGTGAAGCTGCAGCTGAGCGCGGAGCAACTCGAAGTGAAGTTCGCCACGGGCGGCTGGTTCGACGGGGCTGCCGGGCTGTAGAGGAGGAGATTCGGCGTGCCGTCGGGGTTCCCCGTGATCACGCCCGGCGTCGCGTTGTTGAGGATCCAGGTGGCCACGACGTCGGATGGCGCATCGCCAAAAGTCGCCTTGTAGAGCGCGGCGACCCCGGTTACATGCGGCGCAGCAAACGAAGTGCCGGTCACAGTAGGAGTCGTGCCGCCGAGCCCGGTCGACTTGATGTTCTCCCCTGGCGCGTAGATCTTGACGCAGGGGCCCCAATTCGAGAAGTCTGCTCTAGCGTCCGTCCGCGTCGACGCTGCGACGGGGAAAGGGGTCCCGCCTGAGGCCTCCAGGCAGGCGTCCTGGTTGTGGTTGCCGGCTGTGGTACCGACGAACACGCCGGAGTCCCAGAGCTTCTTTATCGCCGTAGCTAACGCAGTGGAGGGATCCGCCTGCATGGGGATATTCGCCACAGCGGGACTTTGGTGATTCGCGGTCACCCAGTCGATACCCGCGACGACACCGGACGTGGAAAAGCCGAAGTTGCAATCAGCAACCCGGATGCCGTGCAGGAAGACCCCCTTGGCGACGCCGTACGTTGCGGCACCAACCACGCCCGCCACGGCCGTGCCGTGGCCCTGACAGTCCATGCCGTCCCCACCGACGACGTCGTATAGGTTGTCCGCCCGGCCTCCGAACTCGGGGTGGGGCGTCCAGATCCCGGTGTCAATGAGATACACGTGCACGCCAGCGCCCGTTGACGTGTAGGTGTACGTGCCGGAAAGAGGGAGGGCGCGCTGATCAATCCGGTCGAGCCCCCATGGGTCGCCGTTCGCATCCATCTGCTGGGTGCCGGGCATGCTGTCTTTCCGATCGGGCTCGACGTAGGCGACGAGCGGATCCTGCCCGAGCCTCGCCACTCCCGCATCGGGCAGGCGCGCCGCAAAACCCTTGAGCGCACTTGTGTAAGTGTGCAACAGCGTTCCGCCCTGCGCATTCACCAGCGACTGGGCGAGGCTGACCGGGTCGGCGACCGTGTCCCGAAATACGACGATGTACTGCCCAGGGACTACCCGGCTGGCGCCGTCGTGCGACTCAGGCTGGAATGGGGTCGAGGCGTCCCGACATGCCCCCACGAGGAGAACGGCGAGCGCAACTGCCCGCGCAGCTGACATGATGAGGACCTGGGGAGGTGATGATTGCTGGCCGGACACCAGCAAGTTCCGTTCCCAGGTGGTGGGAGGGCGACCGTGAGTGCTAGGTCATGGGGGTGTGGGACCGCGCGCAACGCTATCGCTGTAGCGCGCTGACATCAGTGGCTGCGAGCCCCTCAGTTCCTCAGCAGGAACTGCAGCACCGCCGCGTTGTAGTACGCCGGATTGTCACCGTACACCGCGTGCCCCGCGCCAGGCACCGTCACCACCTCCTCCGCCGCGAGGCACCGGGCCAGCTCGTCGGTGATGACGTGGAACACGCGGGGGCTGCGCTCGCCCGTGACAAGGAGCACCGAATGCCGGATGCCCCGGACCTCTGCGCAGGAGAGCGCCGGCATGTACTCGGCGGGGTCGGCAGCGAGCTCGAGACGCAGCTCGAAGGCGGTCCGCAACAAAGCGGCGCGCTCCGCCTCCGGGAGGCCGTCGAATCCGCCGGCGCGTCCGCTCATCCCGTCGAGGAAGCGCCGCAGCGCGTCCAGGGAGTCTCCCCGCTGGAAGGCGCGTTGCGTCGCGTCCAGCACCGTCGCCTCAAACACCTGGCGGAGCGAGTCACCCCACGGGGTGCGGGCGACCAGCGGCAGGATCGGCGGCTCCGTGAGCACGAGCGATCGCACGAGCTCCGGTCGCCGCAGGGTGACGAGCAACGCGACGTACGCCCCGTAGGACGAGCCCACGAGGTGCACCCGCTCGAGGCCGAGTGCCTCGATCAGTCCGATCAGGTCGTCCGCGTGCAGCGACAGCGAGTACGTCTGCCCGTCGGGGCGCGTCGCGTTGGGCGGATGATACCGGCGGCTATAGGCGATGACTCGGAACCGGGTCGCGAGTGCGGCGACCTGCGCCCGCCAGCTGTCGAGCGTCCCGGCGCTTCCGTGGACCAACACTACGGGGATGCCGCTGCCGTGCTCCACGAAATAGAGGTCGGTGCCTCGGACGCGGGCCACGTGCAGCGCGAGCCGCAGCGGGGCGGGGGCCGCGGCCGGCGCGGCGGCGCCGGGACTTGGGCCCTCCGCCGGCCCGCCACCGCAGGCCCCGCCGGCGGCGAGAGCGGCCAGCGCCGGAGCGACGAGCCACACGGATCTCACACCGTCAAATTACCGCCGGCCTGGCGGCCGAGCCAGGCTGGACGCAGAATCAAGACTCCTCGAACGCGAGTCATCGCTCATGAAAGCGCTTGTTGGTACTCTGGTCTTCGCGCTGTGCGGCGCGCCCCTGGCGAGTGCCGCCCAGGACGCGCACAATCCCGTCTCCGACGCGCTGCGGTCGATGGAGCAGCGTCGCGGGAAGAATCTCGTCGAAGCCGCGGAGGACATGCCGGCCGAGAAGTACGGCTTCAAGCCGACGCCGGCGCAGATGAGCTTCGGAGACGTGGTGGTGCACCTCGCCGAAGGCAACGACGACCTCTGCTCCGCGATCACCGGGGTGGCGGCGCCGCAGCGTTCCAAGGTCGCGGCCACGGAGGCTAAGGACAAACTGGTCGCCTGCTTGAAGGAGACGTTCGCCTTCTGCGAGGCGGCGCTCGCCAAGCTGGACGACTCGAAGCTCGCCGAGAAGATCCCCTTCTTCGGGCGCGAGGTGACCCGGGCGGCGGCGGCGCTGATCACGGTGGACGACTGGGCGGATCACTACAGCCAGGTGGCGATCTACATGCGGCTCAACGGGCTGCTGCCTCCCACCGCCAAGCGCCGGGCGCAGTAGCGCGACTCAGGTCTTGACCTGATTGCGCCCGCCCTCCTTGGCGCGGTAGAGCGCCCGATCGGCGGCCTTGACCACCTGGTCGGGCTTGGTGTGGCGCGGATCCTTCTCCGCCACGCCGATGCTGATCGTGACGGGGACGCGCGTGCCCGGCCCCTTCTCGGCCACCACGGGCTCGGTCCGTTTCCGCCGGGAGCGGATCCGGCTGCGCAGGATGAACCGGGTGTCTTCCACCGTCCGGCGTAGTGTCTCGACCTCCGGCAGGCACTCGTCCACGGACTTCCCGGGAAACAGCATGGCGAACTCTTCGCCGCCATAGCGAAAGGCGTGGCCGCCGCTCCCGACGAGGGCGAGCTTCGCCGCCACCATCTTCAGCACCTGATCGCCCACGTCGTGCCCATGGCGGTCGTTGATCTGCTTGAAGTGATCCACATCCGCCATCGCCACCGCGTAATGCCCGCCCTGGCGCAACAGCGCCTCAGTCAGCGCGCGGCGCGCGGGGAGCCCGGTCAGGCTGTCCTCATACGCCATGTGGTAGGAGGCTTCCACGACGGCGGCGATGAGAATGAGGCACGCCGTGGCGAGGTAGAAGGTCATCGGGTCGGGATTCCCCGGGCGCAGAGCGTTCAGGCCCAGGAACGCGGCCGCCAGAGCCCACAGGTAGGAGCGCTGGGTATGCGTAGGTGACATCAGCTGGCCCGCGATCTGCAGCCCGAACGCGAGCAGGAAGGCGAGCAGGGCGGGGTCCGCCAGCGGCGTCCACCCCACGAGGCCGGGCGGCAGGAGCCGGAGGTGCAGCAGGGCGGCCGTGGGTCCCGGCATGGTGCGGTCGAGCAGCGCGACCGCGGCAATCTGCAGCCCAATGATCGCCAGACGCACGAGGCCGGGCGGCGTCACGAAGCCACGCTCGGCCGTGAGGGCGAGGGCGGCAAGGTTGAGTGGCAGCAGCACCGCGATGGCCTGGAACACGACGTGATCACGCCCCAGGCCATGGCCCACGGCGAGATGCACTAGGGTGCGGTCGGCGGTCGTGATGATGAGCAGCGCAAACAGGAGCCGGCTGCGGTGGAAGCGCCACCCGAGCAACACGCCCGCCCCGAAGATCGCGTAGGGATAAAGATCCGCGAAGGTGCCGAGTGCGTTCTGGAGCCAGTGCGACTGGGTGTAGACGAGCGCGCCGAGCAGGATCAGGCCCTCGGGAAACACGTACGAGGCGGGCTTGCGCCAGTTCTTGATGAGCCAGTCCCTGATGGGCCAGTTCTTGATGGCGAAGCGCACTGCGCGAGAGCTCCTGGGGGTGTCGGCGGGATTAACGGTAAGCAGAACCGCGCCGCGGTCAACCGTCGGGTTGCGTGGCCGGCCGAGGGCTGGCGATATTCTTGCCGCCGCGGCGGTATCGTCTAGGGGACATCGGGGGACTGCGTCTTCAAGGAGGCAGCGCGGCCCGTGCTTAGAGAGGCCAGCGGCCAACCGGTGAGGCATGCCGATTAGAGCGGCTCTGCTCCGATTCTACCGGGTATTGGAAGCGATCATTTCCCCTGGCTTGAGGTATTCGCAGTATCTCTACGAGGACGTTCTGAGGTCGCAAGTAGACGATCGTACCCTATGGTTGGACCTGGGCTGCGGACATAACATCTTGCCGGCTTGGCGCGCGGAACAGGAAAAGCAACTAGTGGAGAAATGCGACAAAGTCATAGGGATCGATGTCGATTTGTCATCTCTGAAGAAGCATTCGACCATAAAGATGAAAGTCGCTGGGAGCATTGGCGAGCTCCCTTTCCGGGACGAGAGTTTTGGCCTTGTCACGGCAAACATGGTTGTCGAGCATTTGGATGCCCCGGAGGCGCAATTCGCAGAGATTGCCAGAGTCCTGCGACCAAGTGGAATCTTTCTGCTGCATACGCCAAACCGGCGCGGCTATTCAACCAGAGCAACCATGCTCATCCCGGGGTTTATCAAGAAGAAGCTGGTCTATCTGTTGGAAGGCCGGACAGAGGGAGATGTGTTCGAGACATTCTATAGGGCCAATACGAAGGAGGAGATTGAGGGCCTAGCAGCAACTGCAGGTCTTGATGTGAAGGAGATAAAGCTGACTGTTTCTTCGGCAGAGCTCGTAGTCTTGCCACCTCTCGTGGTCTTCGAGCTCTTGTGGATCAGACTATTGAGGACGAAGCCTCTCAAGCCCTACAGAACTCAGATCATCGTCATGCTTCAGAAGACGCGGGGGCGGAGCATCTAGGAAGTGCGTGCGTACCGCCGCCCCGACGAGGACGGAGCCCTCTCAAGGCTCAAACACGGGTTCGAATCCCGTTACCGCTATGCCTTCCGTTCCCGCCCCCATCGTCTAACGGTCAGGACACCACTCTTTCAAGGTGGGAACAGGGGTTCGATTCCCCTTGGGGGCATGGAGGAGGTTGCTTTGAGTGCTCCACGTGATGATTTTTCCGCCCGCGCGCCGATAGCTCAACTGGCAGAGCAACTGACTCTTAATCAGTAGGTTCTCGGTTCGATTCCGAGTCGGCGCATTCCCCGCGCGTTCCCCTCCCGGCCGAAGCCGCGTCGATCGGCGCGGCCGTCGATCCAACGGTAGCAGAGGCGGAGCGGGGTTCTCCTGGTGTGGCGACCAAGCTGCAATGGTGCGCGAGAGATTGCGCAGCAGCTCGTGGCACCGAGTTTGCGCCGTGTGACGGACGGCTGCGGGGAGCGAGCCGATTGAGCTGACCATCGCGGCATGGCCTGGGTGCGCGCTTGAAGGAGCGAACACTCCGGGCGCCGGATGGGGGCTTTCTCCCCGCGGGCCACAACAGCGGCGGTGCCACCGGCGGCGGGCTCGGGCGGGCCGAGCGCGACGTGTTGGTCTTGGGTGACTCAGATCCCGAGCCCATCGACGCCCGCACGATCCGGGATCCGGTCAACGAGCCGCTGGCAGTCTTGGAGGAAACCTACGCGCGAATCGAGCGCTGCGTACGGGGATTGCCGCAGACAATCGATTAGCTTGGATCACGGCGCCTGGAGGCGTTTAGCGGATCAAGGAGCGGGCGATGATCCTCCACGTGTGGCTCGACGTGGTGGAGGCGGAGCGTGTACCGGTGGACGTTAAGGTGGAGATCACCCCGTGATCCTCGGCATCGGGTTGGACGTCGTCGCGGTCGAGCGGATCGCGCGGTCGCTGGCCGAGGGCGACGGCAGGTTCGAGGAGCACGTGTTCACTCTGGAAGAGCGCGGCCTGCGCCGCTCGTGCGGACCGCGCCCAAGCGCTGGCGGCGCGATTCGCCGCCAAGGAAGCCTGCGTCAAGGCTCTCGGAACGGGCTGGGCTCAAGGACCATCCCTTCAGCAGGTCGAGGTGGTCAGTTTGGAAGGCGGGCCTCCGGAGCTGCGGCTCACTGGCCACGCGGCCGAGCGGGCGCGAGCTCTGGGGGTTGCTCGCGTGCACGTCACCCTGTCACACGAGCTCGAGGTCGCGGCTGCGGTAGTCGTGTTGGAGAGCTAGAGGCCTCACCCCTTGCGCGGCCTGACTTGAACATGCAGTTGGTGTATGGTGTAGGGGACGCCCCTGTCGGTTTCCAGGGCAGCCAGCGCTGCCCGTATCTCACGCTCACACTCGCTTCGGCGCTCCGCGGGTATCGTGAGTAGCTGGGCTTGGATCCTCACCCACCACCCTAGATGTCCTTCGACCGTATCGTAGTAAGTTCGGTAGATGTCGTCGACCCGTACTCGGTCCGGGCCGAACGTCTCGCCGAAGAGCGCCAGAGCCTCGTCCTTGGTGAAGCGATGCCTCAGCCGAGCGGCCTCGACGAGGTATCTCAGTCCAATGTACTTGAGATACACGGGTGTCGTCGCTTGGATGAACTCGCAGCCGATATTCCGTCCGTTGAAGAAATGATCCATCTCTCCCGATGGTTTGATCACTCGAGCCATCTCGTCCACGGCGAGATGCGGGTTGGATACCCAGTGAAACGCGTCTATGCTGAACATGTAGTCGACCGAGGTTGGCTCGAGGGGCAGACTCTCGAAGGCTCCGTCTAGGATGCGGACGCTTCGCAGGTGCCTGTTTAGCGCAAGTGCGCGCCGCCGCATCTCCTCCGCGGGCTCGACTCCGATGAAACGGACCGGCGGACCACTGCGTGAAGCTAGGTGGAAGAGTGCACGCCCCGTGCCGCAGCCGACCTCAGCCACCGTCTGGAAGCTGGACTTCAGGCTGAGCGACTCCACGATGTGGTCGCTGTGGACGGTCCAGCACGAGTGCGCGTTGCCCGGCTCGTCGTACTTGCCGGCAAGTTCGGAATAGCTGGCGATGACCTGATTGCTGTGATTGGACATCGAACAGGCTCCTCGTCACGACGACTGGGCCGATGCACATGGCACGCCGGTCACGCGCAACGGGCTCGGGGATAGCGCTAGCTCAGAGGGATTGCGGCTTCCCGCTACTGCCGCGAGATCGTGCTTGCCGCTTGGCAGTCGGGGGAGGGCCTGGCGCACTTCGAACCGGGCGGGTTGCATGTAGTATGGAAGCTCGCTCCCGCAAAAGGTCTTGAGGCGCAGGAGCGAGCCCCCTACAGCCAGCACCACGTATGCCACGATGCGCTCTCCCCGCAGCTCGTCCAGCTCCGTGGTCACGACCGCCTCCAGGACTTCACCGGAAGTGTACAGGACGCTCGCGATCTCCTCGGGACTCACCCGGTAGCCGAGCGTCTTGATCTGCCGGTCTCGTCTTCCGACGAAGTACAGGCACCCTGCCGTATCCCGGCGGACCAAGTCTCCAGAGAAGACCACCCGTTCCCTGTCGGAGGCGCCACTGCCCCGGAAGGGGTGCGGTCGGAAGACGCGTGCCGTCGCGTCGGGATCGTTCCAGTACCCGAGCGTGACTGTCGGCCCACAGTGCACCAAGTCGCCCACTTCACCTGGACCACAGGGCGTGAGGTCATCACGAAGTACCAGGACTTCCGCCCCCGGTATGGCTCGGCCGATGGAGTCGGGCCGGCGATCCACCTCGTCCGGCGGAAGAAAGGTGCTCCGTAGCACCTCGGTGAGGCGGTACATGAGAAAGAGCGCGGCCTGTGGCTGTGCTTGGCGAAGCGCACGGACTGCCGGCGCCGGGAGATGGCCACCCGCGTTCGTCATGATAAGGAGCGAGCACTCTGGGCGCCAGATGGGGGCTTTCTCCCCGCAGGCCGCAACAGCCGCAGTCCCGCTGGCCGGCTGATGTGCCCGCGCCACAGCGTGGCGTGGGGTCCTCCACTCCACGAGCTAGGACCCGCCCCGGCCGCCCTCCCCCGGGCAAGGAACAGAACTTGCTCTTGTAGCTCGGCGGTCATCATCTCCCGAGGTCACCATGACGTCATCTGCGCGGGCCGTCGCGCTCACCGTTCTCCTGCTGGGGGCATGCCGGGACGCCTCGACCCCGTTGCAGCCCGGAGCGGGGCAATCGCACGATCTCACCGGGCAACTTACCAACGGGCAGATCGTCCCCGGCCAGTACATCGTCGTTTTCAAGGACGCGGTCGCTGACCCCGCCGCCTTAGCGGGGACCCTCGTCACTCTGTACGGTGGCTCGCTGCTACACACCTACACGAGCGCGCTCAAGGGATTCGCGGCGCGCCTGCCCGATCCGGCGGTGGCGGCGTTAGGACTGAACCCGCTCGTCGCCTACGTCGAGCCCGATCAGGTGGTCCACGCAGACGCGACGCAGCAGATGGACGCGAACGGCGACCCCTGGGGACTCGACCGAATCGATCAGCGTGCGCTTCCGCTTGACGGCGCGTATACCTACACGTACACGGGCGCCGGCGTACACGTGTACCTCATTGACAGCGGGATCTACACGGCCCACCCGGAGTTCCAGGGCCGGGCGGACATCGTATACGACGTCTTCGGTCTGAACGGCGTGGACTGTAGCGGCCACGGTACGGCCGTGGCGGGCGTGGTCGGTGCCGCGACGTATGGCGTCGCCAAGGGAGTCTTCCTGCACGGCGTGCGTGTGTACCTTGATTGCGGCAGTGTCGGGTTAAACTCCAATGTCGTCGCAGGTGTGGACTGGGTGACCGCACATCACGCGAGTCCCGCGGTGGCGAATTTGTCCGTCTCCCTCGCTCCCTCCAACGCATTGACCACGGCGGTGACGACCCTGTGGAACTCTGGAGTCTTCGTCGTGGCGAGCGCGGCAAACCACAACGGGGACGCCTGCCTTGAAGCCGGAGGCGCGAGTGGCGCCTTTACCGTCGCGGCGTCGACGAAGACCGACGCCAAAGCGGACTTCTCGAATTGGGGCCCCTGCGTCAAGCTTTACGCGCCGGGGGTGGACATCAAATCGACCTGGCTCGGTGGCCTGACGATGACGCTGTCCGGCACCTCGTTCGCGGCGCCGCACGTCACCGGTGTCGCCGCGCTCTACAAGGCGGCCTTCGGCGATGCGCCGTCAAACACCGTGTCCGACTGGATCACCAGCAACGCGACGGCGGGCGTGATCACGGGGAACGCCCCCGGCACCCCGAATCTGCTTGTCTTCACCGTCTTGCCCGGCAATCTGACGGTGACGACGAGCACCACCGGCTCGACCATCCCGCCGAATGGCTACACGGTCGCGGTGGACGGCGGGGCGGGCCAGGCGATCACGACGAACGGCAACCTCACCTTCACGGCGCTCTTGCCGACGCAGCACACGGTCGCGCTTTCGGGGGTGGCGAACTGCACGGTGAGCGGCGCGAACCCGCAGACCGTTACCGTGCCGTCCGGCGGCGCGACCACCACCACCTTCGCAGTGAGCTGCCCGCCGGTGGCGAATTTCACGTTCAGCTGTTCCGGGCTCAGCTGCACCTTCGACGCGAGCAGCTCCACGGCGCTGCCCGGTGCTACCTATAACTGGAGCTGGGGTGATGGCGCGACCGGCATGGGAAACACCGCCACCCACGGCTATGCTGCCGCGGGGACGTACAGCGTGACACTCACCGTCACTGACGCCGGCGGTTCGAGCACCCAGACGCAGACGGCGACAGTCTCAGCCCCGACCGTTCTCTGACGGTGACGACCAGCACCTCGGGGCTCGGGCCCGGGCGGCTGGGCGGTCAAGGTCCCCGAACGGCGCGGAGGTGTGTGACTGGTGGCTGAGCTTCTGAGCCGACTCCGCCGGGTACCGGACCGTGTGCTTCACCCGGTGCGCCGCCAGCGCGTCCTCGACGCGCTGCGCCGCCGACCCCGCCTCGCGTCGCTCCTCGTGGTCTGTCACGGGAACGTCTGCCGCAGCCCGTTCGCCGCCGCCATGCTGCGCCCGGGGCTTTCTCGAAAGCAGGTGCATGTCGACTCCGCAGGTTTCGTAGCTCCCGGTCGGCCTTCGCCGCCCGAGGCGGTCACCGCGGCCGCGCGCTATGGCGTGGATCTCTCTACCCATCGGTCGGAGTTGCTGACGGCCGACCGCGCTCGCTCGGCCGACCTCATCCTCGTGATGGACCCCACCCAGCGGCGCGCGATCTGTAATCGCTTTGGGCGGGCCGAGCGCGAGGTGTTGGTCTTGGGTGACTCAGATCCCGAGCCCATCGACGCGCGCACGATCCGCGATCCGGTCAACCAGCCGCTGGCAGTCTTCGAGGCAACCTACGCGCGAATCGAGCGCTGCGTGCGGGAGTTAGCGCGGGCGATCGGCTAAGTAGGTGAGGGGAGCGGCCGCTACGGCTCGAGCGTCGTGGCCCGGCTTCGCGCCGAGCGAAGCGGTGACCCGGGCGGCCGGCTGGCGCCCGAAGTAGCGCTTTAGTTCCAGGAAGCGTTTCTCATAGAGGTGATAGCTCAGCCATCCCAGCGTGTATGACATCGACGTCCCGACCGCCGCAAGCAGCAGCACAGCCGGCAGCCGCGATCCTCCGAGCAGCGCCACTCCGTGCTCATGGAAGTAGTTAGTCTTCCCCTCAATCCACGCTAGTAGCGGCCAGTGAACTATGTATATGCCATAGCTGTAATTGCCCCACTTGCGGAGCCAGTTACTGCGAAGCGCGCGACCGTACCGACGCGTGGACGGTCCTCTCACCGCCATTACGAGCAATGCGCCGCATACCAGCGCGACGATCGGATAGCCTGCGACGGCCACGACTGGGTCCCCGACGTCCAGCCCTCCCCGCCATATCGCCGTTGCAATAAGTGCGAGGCTGCCGGCTCTGAATACTTGGGGGGCCCAGGCCTCGAGGCGGGTCAGGCCACCTGGCGCCCGGGCCACGACCGCCAGCGCCGCGCCGGTCATGAGACCGTCAAGTCGGCACGGCGTCAGCATGTAGAGGACAAAGGGGTCGCTCGGGCCGTGTAGCACGAGGCCCAAGCGAAGGGCAAGCCCACCGACCACGGTAACCACGGCCACTCGTAGTAGTGTCCGTGGCTTGCAGGCCCATACAATGAGCGGCCAAATCAGGTAAAACTGCTCCTCGATCGACAGCGACCAGAAGTGTGCCGTGTTGGACGGCGCGCCGCTGCCGTGTGTGAAAGCCGCGAGCAGGTTCACCGTGTAGGTCCAGTACCACCTCTGGTTCGCCTGCAAAGTGATGAAGTCGGGGTCGTGCCCGCGCACAAGCCGCGGCAACAGCACGAAGAGTATCGCAAGTGCGCCGTAGTACACGGGAAAGACTCGCAACGCGCGACGCACGAAAAAGTTCGGCCACCAGCGCGGCTGACCTTGGGTATCGAGCAAGATTCCCGTGATCAGGAACCCTGAGAGCACAAAAAAGATATCGAGGCCCGTCCATCCCGCATACGCGATTGTGCGCACGGCTGCGTCGATGGGCAGCGTCGCTGTCTCGAGGGGCCCGGCGATCAGGTGGTTGAGAAGCACGAGCAGCATGGCTGCCCCGCGCAGGCCGTCCAGCGCCGGCACGTGATCGCCGGGCGCGTGGCTCCGGTCAACGGCGGCGCGTGGCGCGCCGTCCCAGTCCCTTGGTTCCAGTCGTAACCGGGTCATGCCCAGCACAGTGGGAGCTACGCTCTTTGGCGCAACACGCCGGCGAGCAGCTGGCGCGTGGCGCCGAACAGCTCTCGGGCCAGCGTGTCGCTATTGACGAGCGCGCGCCGAACGAGAAGCAGCTGCAGGTGCAGTTTGTCGGGAACGTTCAGCGGCGCGTGCCACACCGCGTGGAGATACTCCCAGAGATGTCTCCATTGCCACATCCGACTCTGGTGCGGGTTGTCGGGATAGTAGAACGCGCGTAGCTGCGCCTCATTCATGCTGCTCGCGGCGTCGGGGTGGAACCGCCGATAGAACAGAAATTCGGGGACCTCCCAGAACGTGCCGTACAGACTCAGCTCCGCCAGGAACACGACGTCCGCGGCCATGTAGGTACCCAGGAGCCGCGTTCTTCGCATAACCTCGGCCCGCATCAAGCCGTAGAGTGCGTTGCAGCGGCGCAGGCGCTTCAGGACTTGCCGGAAGCGCTCCCTGGCTTTTGGGGACTGCAGGTGCAGCCCATCGTCGTAGTCCGAAAAGCACCGACCACGCTCGTCGATAAACCGCGTCTTCGGATAAGCGAGGACCACCCTGGGTTCCCGGTCCAAGACCTCGACACAGCGCGTCAACAGCTCGGGGCCTGACAAGTCGTCCGCCGAGGCCCAGCGGAAGTACTCGCCCGAGGAAAGTTCGAAGCTGCGTCGGAAGTTGCGGTGAGCCCCGAGATTCTCCTCGTTGCATGCATAGCGGACGCGTTTGTCCTGCGCCGCATAGGACCGGGCGATTTCGCCGGTACGATCCGTCGACGCATTGTCGCACACGATGAGCTCGAAATCCTCGTAGGTCTGCGTCAACAGCGACTCCAGTGCCTCAGCGAGGTAGCGCTCACCGTTGTAGACGGGCACTGCGACGCTCACACGCGGCGCGGCGCGGGTTCCCATCATCGGCCCCAGGGGCGACTACGCGGCGACGACCAGTTTGTGCGCGTAGAACGCCTCGGCGTAGCAGCCCGGGACCCCCGCTTCGATCCCCCGGACCCGCATCAGGCCGCGAAATGTATCGGCTGTGAACCACCTCTTCCCGCGCTGGGACTTGAACGCGGCGGCGATGTATTCCGTCTTCATCCGACACACCCCCTCATCGAACGGCACATAGCAATTGGGCGACCCGAGGTCGCCGTCATACTTGGGCACCTCGTACTCGAGGATCAGGTGATCGCGAAACGTGTTCCATGTCAGCTCAGAGATGACGCGATGATCCTGATGGCGATCTGCCCGATAATGAGTGAAGATCACATCGGGCGAGACCTCGTGCTTTAGCTCTTCGAAGTACTCCTTGATCTCGGCGCCGACGTACGGAAAGAATCCATCGCGAAACTGCTTCACGACGACCTGGTGCGGGCACGTCGACGACAGGAACAGGCTGGCGCTGTGTCGTGCCTCGCGCTCCCGTTCCGCATCCGCGCTCAAGACCACCCACTGAAACATGGCCTGCGGCCGCGTGGACCCGAGCCGCAAGATCGTACCGCCACAGCCGATCTCGATGTCGTCAGCATGGGCCCCGATGCACAGCACGCGTACCGGCCCGTCCGGGCTACGCACGAGATCGAGAGCGAGCATCAGCCTGATCGCAGCGCCCCGCGCCGAGCGTGCGACCGCTCGAGCGGCAGCGCGGCGCCCGAGGTTGCGGCCGGCGCCGTGCGCTTCCAGACCTCCCACGGCGCGTCACCCCGGGTATACATGTCGTCCAGGCGCTGCTTGTCCTTGAACGTGTCCATCGACTCCCAGAATCCGTCGTAGCGGTAGGCGAGCAGTTGGCTCTCGGCAAGGAGCTGCGGGAACGCCTCCGTCACGAGCTCTTCGCCGTTGCGCAGGTGGTCGAAGATCTCCGTCTTGAAAATGAAATACCCACCGTTGATGCGCAGCCCGGTCTGCCCGATGTCCTGGATGCTCGTTACCTGGCCGCCGTTGCGCGACACGACGAAGTGATAGCTCAGATGCGGCTTCACGCACACAAAGCTCGCGATCCGGTCGTGGCGTCGGAAATGCTCTAACTGTGCCGGCAGCGGGAGGTCGGCGAGCCCGTCGCTGTAGTTCGCGAAGAACTCGCGCTCCCCCGCGAGGTGGGGCTCCACGACTCTCAACCGCTGCCCGATGCTCGAGTTGACACCAGTGTCGACGAAGGTGATCCGCCAATCGCTGATGTCGCTCTGGAGCAGCTCCAGCCGCCGCCCGCCCTCGCTCAGCACGAAGTCGTTCGAGACGCACTCGTCGTAATTCCGGAAGTAGTTCTTAATGGCGTCCGCACGGTAGCCCAGGCACAGAATGAAGTCCTTGTGCCCGAAGTGGGCGTAGTACTTCATCACGTGCCAGAGGATTGGGCGGTAGCCGATCGGGACCATCGGCTTCGGGAGGTTCTCGTCGGAGGCCCGAAGCCGCATCCCCAGCCCACCGCAGAACAGGACGACTTTCATGCGCGCGCGCGTCTCGGAGCCGATTTACAAATCAGGAGAGCAGTTTTCATACCACTCTGACCCCCGTTGCCTGAGCTCCAAGTCGAGCTTCTGTGGCGCCAACGCTACACTTCGCAGGGCCTGTCTCCGCCAGCCGGGCCGCCCACGCACTCATGCCGGCCTACGGGCTCCCGTCTGCAGCTCGGCCGCCCACCAGGCGATCGTGGCGTCGAGGCCGCGGTCGAGGTCGTAGGCCGGCTGCCAGTGCACCTCGCCGCAGAGCCGTGTCACGTCCCCTACCACGAGCGCGGCATCGTGGGGATCGCTCGGCACCGCGCCGAACTCCACGAGGTCCTCCTTCCCCAGCTTGCCCGCGATGTGCGAGACAATCTCTCGCACGGTGACCGGCTGCCCAGACGCCACGTTGACTGACCCCGTCACATTGCTGTCGAGCAGCGCGACCAGCGCGCCCGCGACGTCCTCCACGTAGAGGTAGTCTCGGATCTGCCGCCCGTGAGAACAGCGCGCCGGCTCGTCGAGCAGGAGGGAGCGGATCACCGAGGCCACGAGCCGCTTAGAATGTTCCCGCGGCCCGTATGCGAAGAAGATCCGCGCCCACGCGTGGCTCACGGCGGTTTGCGCCGCGTACGCCTCAAGCAGGTGCGCCAGGGCGAGCTTGCATTTGCCGTAGTAGGTAGCCGGGACGGTCGGCGTCAACGCCTCCGAGCAATAGCCGTAGCGCCAGTCGTACTCGTAGGCCGAGCCCGCCATCGTGACCCGCTGGCCACCATTCTCACCGAACCGCCGCAGCAGCTCGAGGCTTGCCTGAACCCACAGGAAATTCTCTTTCGCAGTCGCGAGCTTGCCGGGCGCGACATACCCCGCAAGGTGCAGGAGGTGCGTCGGCTGGACGGCCGCCACGAGGCGTCCGGTCTGGGTTGGCTCCATCAAGTCCGCTTGGTGCCAGGTGACTTCCTCGCCGTTCTCATTCTTGAATCGCGGAGAAACGATGTGGATACGCGCGCGGGGCGAGACCGCATGAACCTGGTACCCGCAGCCGAGCAAGAGCGGGAGGGAGCAGAGGCCGATGAAACCGCTGGCGCCGGTGACGAGGACTCGCTTCACGGAACCGCCTCGAGGAGAGTGAAGGCTTGATCATATTGCGCGTCGAGCGCCGCCCGAGCCTCGAGCAGGCATCGCCCGACGGCGGCGACGAACTCCCCGGCGTGCCGCTCCAGCGCCAGGAAGCGCTCCTGCAGCGCCCCGAGAGTCAATTGACGGATGTCGATGGCGTACTGACCCTGCCCCATCTGCCGCATCAGCTCGATTGACTTGCGCTGGTAGGCGATGCTCAGCACTGGCTTGCGGCGGATCAGAGCGAACAGCGTGCCATGGTAACGCGTGGCCACAGCGATGTCGATGGCATCGATCACGGCGACGAGCTCTTCGAAAGACCCGATCGGTTCGGCGATCACTGGCGGCTCGCCCCTCAGCGTCTGGCCCTGTCGCATGAGGCTCCGGACCTGGTCGATCACGCGGTGATCCGCGAGCAACTGCGTCGCGAAGAACCGCACGGTGTAGCCACGCCCGACCAGCCAGTCGGCGAACGCCGCCACTGTCTGCAGATATGCACCGAACACGCGCGGATCACTCTCCGGGTAATAGCTGTCGTCGAAGAACGGCATCGGGTTGACCCCCACGACCGGGCGTCGTGCCGGCACGAGCGGGGCGGGCGGATGGTCCACGTCGAGGCCGAACACGAGATCGGGCACGACCGGGTGCTCTCCCGGGACCTTGAGCGCCACGACGCACCGCCGCGAGTCTGCATCACGGTACGAGCGGTAGTCCGCTAGCCGGAGGGTCTGCTTAATGAAGAACTTGCCGAGACGCGTACGGAGCGGCCCCGCGCCGAGGCTCAGGAACGCCACCTTCGTTCCGGTGGCGCAAGTGAGTAGCGACCACTTGAGTAGCGTGAAGGGGAATCCCCAGGGCCCGCCCCAGTAGTCATTGAGCTGTCCCGAGCCGGCGACCAGCAGCAGATCCGTGCCGCGGAGATTGCGATACGACCTGGCGAGGAACCCGACCTCCCGGGGCACGGCCAAGACCGAGCGCCTCACGCGCCGCGCCGCCCGAACCAGAGCAGGCAGGAGGGGGACCCGCCTGAGCTGCGCCCGGAGTTCGCCCCAGGCCCTTGCGGGGGTCAGGCGGTACCGGCCACGCGGCTCGGCGGTGAGCTCCAGTGGGGCGGTCGCCGGGCGCCCGTTCATGCGGCGGATGGAAAAAGCAGGGATGCCATGCCGCTGCTCCGTATCCTGCGGCCGAACCGTGAAGCCGCGCAGCTCCGCCTCGGGGTACCGGCGACGCACGTTCTGCACGACCGCAGCGATCAGTGCTTCGTCGCCGAGGTTCTCGTTGCCGACATGACCGAAGACGCCGATCCTCACGGTCGCTGCTGCGCGAGCGCCACGAGGGTGTACCCGAGCCCGGCCCACTCCTTCAGCCGCTCCAGGTAGCGCGGCGGGATCACCCACCCCAGCGCCTTGTTGACCTTGTAGGAATTCACGAGACGGAGGATGCCACGCTCCCCGATCGGAATGATGGTCGTGGTGCGAAGCACGCGGAACCGGCGGCGCAACATCGCTTTGAACTCCCCGCGACTCGCGTAGAACTTGATGTGAGCGTCCGGATCAGGGCCGTAGTCCCAGCGCTCCATCACGAGGCGATTCGCCGCGGTGATGATGAGGTATCCGTTCGGTCGCAAGACCCGCGCGATGATGTCCAGGTAAGCGGCCGGATCTTCGACGTGCGCCACGACTTCCTGCGACACAACGACGTCGAAGTGCTCGGCCGGGAACGTCGTGTGATAGAGGTTACCGGCGATGAATGACACGTGCCGGTAGGCAGCGCGCGCCTGGGCGATCGCCGCCTCGGACAGATCGATCCCCGTCGCCCGTCCCCAGTGCGACAGGTCCGCCGTAAACCAGCCCGTGCCACACCCGAAATCGAGGATCTCGGGATTGGTGAGTCGCAGCGATTTGAGAATCGCGAGGACTGTGTCGCCCCGTCGCCGCTGGTAGTCGTTGGGAAGTCGCTGCCGGTCCCAGCGCTCGTCCCAGTAACGTCGCTGGTCGTTGAGCGACGGCAGCGATGCCTTGGTCATACGCCAATCCCTTCGTACCGCTCGTAGGCGGTCTTGTCGAGCATGCGCCGTGCGTCGACGAGCAAGGGCGAGCGACCCGTGGAGCGCAGCGCGGTTGGTAGCCGGCGGAACTCCTCCCACCGCGTGACGAGTACCGCGACATCCGCATCCGCGACGGCCGAGTCGAGGTCTTCGCACACGCTGACGCCGCCGTCGGCGAAAATCCCGAGCGCCTCGTCCCGTGCCGCCGGATCATACGCACTCACCCTCGCGCCTTCCGCAAGCAGCCAGCGGATGATCGGGATCGCGGGCGACTCACGCATGTCGCTCGTCCCCGGGCGGAAGGCGAGCCCGAGGACGGCGACCCGCACGTCCGTGAGCGACGGGAAGTGCTTGCGCACGAGCGCGATCACCCGTTCCGGTTGCCGCTCGTTCACCGTGACCACCGCTCGCAGGAGCGGCATCGGCTGGCCGGCCCGCTCCCCGTGAGTGATGAGCGCCCGCAGATCTTTGGGCAGGCAACTTCCGCCGAAGCCGCACCCGGCCCACAGGAACGCCTCGAGCTCCGGCCGCAGGCGCCGGCCGTCGTCGGGCGTGACCGTGAGATATTTGCTCGCATGGACGCCCCGCATCACGTCGGCGACGTCAATCCCACCCAATGCGGCACACAAGTTGGCGATCTCGTTCGAGAAAGAGACGGCGGTGGCGAGGAGGCAGTTCGCGACGTACTTGATCATCTCCGCCGTTCGTAGGTTCGTCCGGATCCGCTCGACGGCGTCGAAGCCTGCGTAGAGTTGCTCGAGGCCCGCCAGACTCGATGCATCGAGCGCACCCAGCACGAGCCGATCGGGACACAGGAAGTCCCGCACGGCTTCTCCCTCCGTCAGGAACTCGGGGTTCGTCGCGACGCCGAAGGCGACGCCAGCCTGCTTCCCAGACGCCTGTTCGAGCAGTGGCAGCACGAGGTCCTCCGTGGTTCCCGGCACGACGGTGCTCTTCACCACGACCAAGTGGTAGGTCGGCTTTTCACGGAGAGCAGCGCCGATTTGACACGACACCGCCCGCACGGCGCTGAGGTCGATCTGCCCGTTGAGGGCGGGAGTGCCCACCGCGATGAGGGATACGTCGCTCTCGAGGACCGCCTGACGCAGGTTCGTCGTCGCCTCGAGCCGCGCGCTGTTGCGCCGCAGCAGTTCCTCCAGCCCAGCCTCGTGGAAGGGAGGCACCGCGCGACGGATCTGGGCGATCTTCGCGGCGTCCGTGTCCACGCACGCGACGTGATGCCCCTTCTCCGCGAGACCCGCACCCGTCACGAGTCCGACGTACCCGCTGCCGATGACCGAGACTCTCATCTCACCCCTCGTGCGCCTGGTGATGCTCGGCGTACCAGATCAGCGAGCGTCGCAGGCCTTCGCGGAGTGACACTGAGGGGTCATACCCGAGCTCCGTCCTCGCCTTGGTGATCACCGGGCAGCGGCGCGTGGGGTTGTCCGCGAGGTAGCTCCCGTCAGCAGATGGCTGCTGCACCACGCGACCCCGGTACCCAAACAGCTCACGCGCTTCAGCGGTCATCATCTCTGCCAGTTCGCGGATCGAGATCTCGGGCCCTTCGACTCCGATGTTGTACGCCTCGCCTGGACGTCCGTTGACAAGAATCTTGTAGTAGCCGATCACCGCGTCGGCGACGTAGCAGAACGTCCGCTTCGGCGACCCATCGGAGAGCATGACGATGTCCCTCCCCGCCAGCACGTCACGGGCGAAGTCCGCGAGCACCCGGCGATCCGTGATCTTCAAGCCGGGGCCGTAGTTGTTGAACGGCCGGGCGACTTTGACGGCGGTCCCTACGTGCTTGGCGAAGCTCACGCACAGCGTCTCGCCGTACCGCTTCGCCTCATCGTAGCAGGCGCGGGGCCCGGTGCACGACACGTTGCCCCGATAGGTCTCCGGCGTGGGGATGTGCTCCGGCGTTGGATCCCCGTAGATCTCGCTGCTCGACAGGAACAGGAGCCCCGCAACCGGTCGGCCACGCGCCAGCTGGCGGCGCGCATATTCGAGTAGTGCCCGCAGGCCGTTGACGTTGGCGTCCATCGTCTCGATCGGGTGCTGCCGGTAGTGGATTGGTGACGCGATCGAGGCCGCGTGGATGATGTACTGGAACTCGCCGATGTCCGGCGGAAGCGGACCCGTCATGTCGTGGCGGACCAGCGCCAGGGCCGGGTTTCCTTGGAACGCCTCCAGCCAGGTCGGCATCCCGCGGACGTAGCTGTCGAAGACGGTGACCCGAACCGGCCGCCCGCGGGACCGCCGGTTCGAGTGCAAGGCGAGCTGCACGAGGTAGTGACCGAGGAACCCGGCCCCGCCCGTGATCAGCAAGTTCTGGTCGGACAGGCGCGGCAGCTCGTCCCGGAGCGCGTCGCACATGTAGTCCAGGTCCCGCGCGATGACCCGCTCGGCCGGCGTGCCCACCGCGCCGACGGCGGGCTCAACCCGTGCCGCGGCGCTACGCATGGACGGCCTCGGCGAAGTGCGCGGACTGCTCGGCACGAAGCCGGTCAGCGAGCCGCCCCCGGGGCACGAGCACGTCGTCATACCTGATCGGCTGATCGCGCGCCACGTCGCGGGTCAGCCGGCATCCCTCCGCCAACCCCATCGGCAAGAGGTTCTCCCGGCGGACCACGTCGGCGTTGTCAATCGTCCCGTAGCAGGTGAACCCGCCGATGCCATCGAGGACCTCGCCGGCTTCCAAGTCCCGCTTCGCCACGGTGAGCACGTCACACACGGGCTCGCCCTTTGGAGCGACCGTGGCATCGCGGAACAACACGGCGCGGGCAATCGTCGGCACGATCTGCAGGTGCGGCAGGTGATACGGCGTGTAGAAGGCGTACAGCGGGCCATCACCCATCTTGAAGTAGCTCATGTAGTGCCGCTTGGTCGGGTGGTCACTATAGCCGAGCACGAAGGCACCGGTGTGCGGCTCCGCGCCGCGGATGTAATCGACGAGCCCGCCGTGCAGCAGCTCTTCCAGCGGATACAGTGTGAGCGTGTCGCGCACGTGCGCGCAGCGATGCCCGTACATCCCGCGCCGTGCCACGCGGAAGCCGGTAGCGTTGGCCAGAACAGTCGCTTCCATCGAGAGCTTGGTCCCGTCGGCGAAGGACGTGATCATGCGCGGCTTCTGGTGGTGCTGTTCCGCGAACGCCTTCTGGGTCTCGGGCGTCCGGTAGTGGTCGATCATCCCCTTGAAATTCCCCGCAGCCACGGGGCGATACCCGATCATCCTCACGAACCGGTACAGGTTCATCGCGACGCCCGGCTCGTCGCCGTCGCTGTTGGTGATCACGACTCCGTTGCGGTCCGCATACACCTTCAGGACGGAGCCCACCGTCGCGTCCAGCTCGACGTTCATCAGGATCACATGCTTGCCGTGCTCGATCGCCTCCATCGCCACCCGTGCGCCGAATTCGACTTCGCCCGTGCACTCGACGATGGCGTCGATGCCTTCCGCTCGACACAGTAGCCCCGCGTCGTCGGTGACGGCGGGCCGCCGATCCGAGATGGCACGTTCCAGCGCAGCGACCGAGTCAATCCCGCTCACGGCATCCACCCCGGCCTCGCCGTAGGCGCGGGCTGCGTCGGCGAGGGTGCGGTTGGCAATGGCCACGAGCCGCATGCCCACGATCGGGGTCAGCAGCTCGAGCGCGATACCGCGCCCCATGTAGCCGGCCCCGACCAGTCCCACGCGGATCGGCCGCCCTTCCCGCTCCCGCCGCTCCAGTGCGGCGTCGACGATGATCATAGACCGAGCCTCATTGCCTCATTGATGCCGCGGTGACGAGAGGCTCGTCCCGATAGTCGGGCCAGGAGCGGTCGGCGTCCGAGATGCTCGTGACCGGCAGCGGCCAGCTGATGGCGAACGCCGGGTCGTCGTAGCGAACCCCGCGGGCCAGCTCGGGGGCGTAGAACTCCGACGTCTGGTAGCACATCTCCGTATTGTCGACGAGCGTCTGATAGCCGTGGGCGCACCCCTCGGGGACGTACACCATGCGACGATTCTCTGCGGTGAGCTCCACCCCGACCCACTGCTTGTAGGTGGGCGACTCGGTCCGCACGTCGAGGATGACGTCTAACAGCGCGCCCATCGTGCAACGCACGAGCTTCGCCTCGGGCCGCGGGGGGAGCTGATAGTGCAGCCCGCGGAGGCCGCCCCGGCGCAGCGTGAACCCGACGTTCACCTGCGCCACCGAGGGATTCAGCCCTTGCGCCTCCAGCTCCCGCCGGCACCACACCCGGGCAAAAAAGCCGCGGTCATCCTCGCGCCGTTCGGGCTCGATGATGTAGACGCTCGGGAGTTGCGTCTCCGTGAACATCATTCGCGTGACCGCCTCCAGCGCTGGAGCACGAATCGAGCCTCACCCGTGCCGCGGGCACCGGGCAAGTCAGGTGCCAGCCGCGCTAGGGCTGGAACCGACCCCGAACGGCCCAGGTGTTGCGCTCCCGCATCGGTCCGCCGCACCTTGTGGCCTCCGCCCACCAGCGAGGAGCGGCGCGGGAGCACGTCACGTGGCGGCTGGGGCTAGCCTGGTGGTCCCCCTCTTGCTCAATACGCCAGCTGCATGGGTAGCCAAGCCATCCCCGGACTGACCGCGCCGCCAGCCGCTGTGGACCCGCGCGAGCTCGACCGCTCCCTCCTGCACGGAATTGCCTGGACCGGCGGGGCGAAGTGGGCGGGGCAGCTGCTGACCTGGGCCTCGGCACTGATTGTGGCCCGGCTGCTCACTCCCGACGACTACGGACTGGTGGGGATGGCGTCCATCTACCTGGGCCTGATTACGCTGGTCAGCGAGTTCGGTCTGGGATCCGCTGTGATAGCGCTGCGCGATTTGAGCGAGGAACAGGTGGCGCAGCTCAACGGTCTCGCGGTGCTGGTCGGGGTGGTTAGCTGCGCCGTCTCATGTGCCGCAGCGATCCCGCTGGGTGGCTTCTTCCATGCGCCACAGCTTCCGGCCGTCGTCCTCACAATGAGTACCGCCTTCCTGATCACAGCCTTCAAAACGGTGCCATCCTCGCTCCTGCAGCGCGATATGCGCTTTAGGGCGCTCGCTGTCGTGGAAACGGGGCGTGCAGTGCTGCTCGCTGTGAGCATGGTTGCCTTCGCCCTGCTCGGGCTGCGCTACTGGACGCTTGTCATCGGCGGACTCGTGACCTCCGCGGTGTCGACCGGAGCGGTGCTGGTGCTCCGGCGGCAGCGGTTCGCGTGGCCCCGTCGGCGATCGTTAGCGCACGCCATGACCTTCAGCGGGCATATTCTCCTCGGCCGGCTCTCCTGGTACACCTATTCGAACGCCGACTTTCTCATTGCTGGCTGGCTTCTTGGTCAGGCTGCGCTCGGGCTGTACGACGTCGCCTGGAATCTGGCGAGCGTCCCGATTGACAAGATCACGAGCCTGGTGGGCCAGGTGACGCCTGCCGTCTTCTCAGCGGTGCAGACGGATCATGCAGCCCTCAGGCGCTATCTGTTGAGAATCACCGAGGGGCTGGCTCTCATCACCTTCCCCGCCAGTCTGGGACTGGCCCTCGTCGCGCCCGATTTCGTGCTCATCGCGCTCGGTGATAAGTGGCAGGGCGCAATCGCACCGTTGCAACTGCTCGCCCTGAGTACCGGGTTCCGCGCCGTCACCCCCTTGCTCCCCCAAGTGTTGAACGTCGTCGGAGAGTCCCGTCTCAGCATGCGATACGGTGTGCTGTGCGCTGTCGTTCTCCCCGCAGGCTTCTACGTCTTGGGGAACCGCTGGGGCACAGTGGGAATCGCCCTCGTCTGGGTGCTGGTGTTTCCGATCCTCGTCATCCCAGCGTATCGGCGTGTCTTGGAGGCGATCGACCTGTCCAGCCGAGAGTACGTTGCGGCGCTCTGGCCAGCAGCCAGCGCCTCGCTGCTCATGGGAGCCGCTGTTCTCGCAGTCAAATTGACTGCCGGTGAGCATGTGTCGCGGGCACTGAGCTTCAGCGCGCAAGTTGGTGCCGGAGGGATCGTGTATACCCTGACCTGCCTCGCTCTGCATCGCGAGCGCCTGGCTTCGTTTTCCCGCATGCTGCGAGCCATGCGCGCGCCGCCGCGGCCCGCAGCTGACGTGTCCACCTCGTGAGGCGCCCGGTTCCTCAATTATTCATATTCAGCACAAACCGACTTCCTTGGATGGACAGTTGCTGCAAAGAGAAGCGGCGAACTCGGGTGCAAGGCTCATGTTCGCCAGTCTCGCTAACCGTGCGCTGTACATCGCAGAGGGGCTCGGTCTGCCATGACAGCGCCGCGTTCAGCGACCATTGCCGCCGGCCCGGATGTCGTGCTTGCGCACGGCCTGGTACACAGCTTCGTACCGCCCGAGCCAGGCGGCGAGCCCGAATTCGCGCTCCAGCCGCTCCCGAGCCGCGCGCGCCCGTGTCCGGGCTTCGGCGGGATGCTGAAACACCTCCCGGAGGGCCGTGGCGACAGCGCGGGGATCCTCGGGCGGCACGAGCAGGGCCTCCTTGTTCGACACCACGTCAGGGACTCCTCCGACGCCAGCGGCGATGATCGGCACACCAGCGGCCATCGCCTCGAGCAGCGCAATGGGTGTCCCTTCCGTGCGAGCGGTCAGCACAAACGCCTCGAAAGCTCGCAGCAGGCGTCCGGCACCAGGCACGAGGCCATGCCAGCGGATACGGTCCGCAACGTGCAGAGCCGCGGCGCGGGTCTCGAGTGCCGGCCGCAGTGGGCCATCGCCCAAGAACGAGACCGTCACGGGAAGGTCTCCCAGCTGCGGTAACACCTCGACCAAAACGTCCGGGCCCTTCTCAGCACTCAAGCGCCCGACCCACCCAACGCGAAAGCCGTCGGGTGCAATGCGGAGCGCGCGACACGCCGCTTCCCGGGCGAGGGGAGGGTCTGCGGGATACCACGCGTTCTGCACGTAGTAGAGGCGCTCGCCGGGAACGCCGCTCTCGGCCAGGTCGTCCACGAGCGGTCGGGACACGGCTACGACGGCGTCGAACCGCCGCAACGCGCGGCGCTGCAGCCATTGGTAGAAGCGATTCCTCCTGCCTCCGCCCGTGAAACCATGGACGGTGGAAACCACGGGAATGCCCAGGCCCCGCGCTATGGCTGCATCCAGGACGTCCGCCCGATACCCGTGAGTGTGAACCACGTCGGGACGCAGCCTGCGACACAGCTCCGCGACCTCCGCCCGTTCTCGCAGATAGCCCCGCCGGGCAACTTCGATCGTGAAGACCTCGACCCCAGCGTTCCGGAACAGCGCCAGGAACGGGTGGTCGAGCTGGCCGGCTGAGATCACGGCTGCGACGTGGGCCTCCACCTTGGACCCGCGGCCGCCCAAGGTCAGCGCCGCAACAACCGCCTCCAAGCCTCCGACTTCAGCGGCGGCGAGAACATGGAGCACGGAAATCCTGGCGGTCGGGGCGTATGCAGAGCACACCATGACGTGCCGATAAGATTGCAAGGCGGGTGCCGGCCGGCACCGATGCGCGTCCCAAGACATGGGCACCTCAGCCCCGCCTACAGTGTTGCGCGATCGCAACATGCGCGCACCGGGGCACGCATGGTCGGAGGACGAACCGCCAGTTCGGGTTGGTATCGCTCTTGCTTCGCGTCGTAGGCTGCGCGCGATGTAGCGGTGCTTCCGAAGCGACGGGGTCCCGGACCCACGTCGAGGGAGCGGGCGTGATGGGGTATGGGCACCGGGAGCGGCTCGAGGCATTTTGCGAGTTCGTCATGCTTGCACGCCGAGGATCTGAGGGATGCCTGTGAGTACTCGCGCTACGGAGGGGCCGAGCAACGCCCGCCGGCTGCTCGTCATCACATATCACTTCGATCCCAATGGTGGTGTCGGTGGGCTTCGCTGGCTGGGCATGACGAAGTACCTCGCCCGGCTGGGCTGGAGGGTTTCAGTCGTCGCCGCCCCTCCCATCGGGAATGACGCGGCGACCAGCGCGCAAGTGGAGTGGTGTCCGCGCCTCTGGACGCTCATCGATGGCTGCCGGCTGCTCCGCCGGCTGGCCTTCGGGCGATCGCTCGGGTCGTTTCCGGAGGCAGCGCGTGTGACGAGTCGGTCGGGGCCAGCGCGTGTGCTACGCCAGCTGGGTCGGGAGGTCGCAGCGTTCTTCGCCTTTCCGGACGAGAGCCGCGGCTGGATGCTGCGAGCGGCGCTGCGCGCGCGGTCGTTGATCCGGCGATTCCAGCCACAAATTGTCGTGAGTAGCGGCCCGCCGCACTCCGCCCACCTCGTGGCGCGGATGGCCACGATCGGGAGCTCGGTGCGGTGGTTGATCGACCTGCGCGATCCGTGGGCGGGACCTCACACGAAAGCCTGGGAGTCGGATCCGAAGATCGGGTCCAGGGTCTTCAGCGCGCTCTCTCCGCCTCTGGAACGCTTCGCTTTCGGGGCAGCCCATGGGGTCCTTACAAACACTCACCAGCTTGCTGCGACGCTCACGGCGAGGTATCCAGACGTGTCCGTCGTGTGCGTTCCGAACGGCGTGGACCCGGAATGGTTACCGCCACCTGCTGCTGTTCCATATCCGGGGTTGGGCATCGCGTACGCTGGCATGCTGTACGGAGGCCGCGATCTCGGGCCCGTGGTGCGGGCGCTGCGGATCTTCTTGGACCGCCACCCAGAAGCAGCTGAAGCGGGTTCGAAGTTGCGCGTTGCCGGTGAGGCCGAGGACGGCCATGCTCGCGTGCTCAGCGAGGCCGTCGCTGCGGCTGGAATTGAGCAGTACGTCGAGATACTGGGCCTGCTACCCCGCGCTCAGGCTCTGAACGTAGTGTCGCGTTCGCGCCTCGCCGTGGTCTTGGCACAGGAACAAGAGCTGCAGATCCCTGCCAAGCTGTATGAATCGGTCGCGATGGGTATCCCCACGTTGGTCGTGGCGGGAGCAGACAGTGCCGCAGGGGTCGAGGCAGAGCGCGTCGGGGCCGTGGTTCGTGATCCAGGTGACGTCGAGGGGATTGCTTGCGTGCTCGAGGAGCTCTGGCAGGCGGACCCGCGCCGGCGATCTGCGTGCCCGGTGCCGATCACGTACGAAGCAATTGCCCCCCTTGTCGACAAGCTCCTCGGCGGAGTCGGGCGTCTTCAGGAGGACGAGGACATTGAAGGTCGGCGCCACCGCCCACGCTCACCGTGCTCTGCTGCGCCAAGTTGTAGCCGATGATGTTCGCCGGGCCCGCGGTGCCCACGATGTCGACCCTAGCTGCAGAACGGGTGACAAACCGCTTCCTAGGAAAGCATCAATACTCATAGGCCCCGATGTCGAAGGCCGTTCCTTTGGGCCTAGTCACGCCGTCGAAGTCGGTCAGCGGCACGCAGCTGCTCACTCCTGCGGCACATGCTGTCGTGCCAGCATCAATGGCAACCGCTCCGCTCCGGAGATGATAATCCCCGCTCATATCGCCTGTGTAGTTCACGAAGAGGGAGCTGAACTGGGCACTCGTGAGCGTAATGGTGCCTGACTGCGTTCCGGTGAGAAGGGCGAAGTTCGGAGAGTTATTGTAGACAATGTTATTGTTGTAGACGTTGTGGGTGCCCGTCGAGGGCCATTCATAAATGCCCTGACCGTTAACACTCCCGCTAACATTCACCACGATGTTGTTATCGACGGTCGTATAATCGTCCGTCGTGATGGCGGGATCGGCTGAGACCGCAATGCCATATCGCCCGCAGTTCGCCACCACATTGTTCGAGATAATCTCGTTGGTGGAGCCGTGGAAGAGATGAATGCAGGCGGCGGCCGCGCGGGTGACGATATTGTTCTCGATAACGCTATTTGGGCCGGCCACGTAGATGCCGTGGATTTGGTTGGAGAGACCGAAGGGCCCGATGTTGTCTACCACATTACCGAGGACCTGATTGCCCGTCAGGTGGTAGTTGCAGCAGTCCACGAGGATCCCGGCATAGCCGTTGGTGCCGGGCAAGTCATGCACGCGGTTGCCGATGATCCTGCCGTAATTACCGTCCTGCAGCAGCCCGTTGACGCAGGTACCCGTCATATCAAAACCGATGACATCTACGTAATCGCCGGTGTTCCGCATGATGGGACAGCTCCCGCTGATCTTCGCGCCCCATTTCACATCCGAGATGTACGTGACACGCGTGCTCGCGGTGCCGCTTGCAGACACGTTCTGCGTGCCCCAGGAGTAATTCCCGGCAGCGAAGTGGGCGATGTCGCCCGGAGCGAGCAGCTGGCTGACGCGCTGCATCGTGAGGCATGGGGCAGCAGCGCTGCAGGGGTTCGCGTCGCTGCCCGCCGGCGCGACATAGTAATTGGTGCCGGCGCTGGCGGTGACGGCGATCGCCGCCGTGCCGCTCTTCCCCTCGCTCGTCGCTGTGATGGTCCCCGACCCGGCGGCGACGCCGGTGACGAGCCCGCTGCCATTCACGCCTGCTATGAGCGCGTTGCTGGTCGCCCACGTGATCACCCGCCCGGTGAGGGGGTTACCGTTGGCATCCTTCGGCGTCGCCACGAGCTGCACCGCCAGCCCGACCTGCAGGCTCGCCGTCGTCGGACTCACCATGACGGACGCCACGGGCGCCGTCGAAACAGCCGTCGTGCCGGTCGCCACATTGGACAGCGCACCGAACACGGCGTCCACGTCCAGGGTGCCCCGGAACGGCACGAGCTGGAACTGATAGCCCGTGGCAGACGCGAGGCCCGGCACCGCGCAGGTGCGCTTCGCCCCGATTGCCGTCCCGGCGACCGGGGTGGCGCAGGTGCCCTGAGTGACGCTCGGCGCCATGCCCCAAGAGAGCGCCCCCGGAGCATAGCGGATGTCGTACTTCGCGGGTTGGCCGGTGCCGTCGTCCACCTCCGTGAACGCCAGCGTCACCGAGGACGCGGTGGTGCTCGCGACGGCGAGGTCCAACACCGTCCCGGGCTGGACCGGGCTTCCTGCCGTCACCGTTACCGCCGCCGTGCCGCTCTTTCCCTCGCTCGTCGCGGTAATCGTTGCCGCACCACTCGCGACGCCCGTCACGAGACCGCCCGTTGACACGGCCGCCACGGCTGGGGCGCTCGACGCCCAGGTGATTAGCCGACCGGACAGCGGCATACCGTTCGCATCAAGCAGCGTCGCCGTAAGCTGGACCCACTGACCCAGCGGGATCCCCGCGGAGGCCGGGCTGACGCTCACCGACGCCACGGGCACGAGATTCACCGTCACCGCGGCGCTGCCGGTCTTCCCCTCGCTCGTCGCCGTGATCGTCACCGCACCCGCGCCAGCGCCCGTCACGAGCCCGGTGGCCGTCACGGTCGCCACCGCCGGGGTGCTGGACGCCCAGGTGACGGACCGGCCCGACAGCACGTTGCCCGCGGCGTCCTTCAGCGTCGTCGTGAGCTGCAGGGTCGCCCCCACGAGCACGACTGCCGTGACGGGACTGATCACGACCGACGCCACCGGCACATTCGCCACACTAATCGTCGCGGACGCACTCTGCCCCTCGCTCGTCGCCGTGATCGTCGCCGCCCCCGCCGCGACCCCCGTCACCAGCCCGGTGGTCGAGACCATGGCGATCCCAGGATTCGAATTCGTCCAAGTTACCGCGCGCCCGGCGAGGATGTTCCCCGCTGCGTCCTTGGGGGTCGCGCTGAGTTGGGTCGTGCCCCCCACCAACACAGTCGCCGCGGCGGGGCTCACCACCACCGAGGCCACCGGGACGGTGGATACCGTGACCGCGGCGGTCCCGCTCTGCCCCTCACTCGTCGCCGTGATCGTGGCCGCCCCCACCGCGACGCCTGTCACGAGCCCCGTGGCCGACACCGTGGCGACCGGGCCGCTACTCGTCGTCCAGGTCACCGCGCGGCCGCTGAGCGGGGTACCGCTCGCGTCCTTGAGGGTGGCCGTGAGCTGCACCGTGCCGCCGACGTACAGGTTCGGCGCGGTGGGGCTGACCGTCACCGACGCCACCGGGACATTCGCCGCGGTGACGCTCGCCGTGCCGCTCGGCCCCTCACTCGTCGCCGTGATCGTCACCGCCCCCGCCGCCACGCCCGTCACGAGCCCCGTCGCCGACACGGTGGCGATCGCCGGATTCGCGCTCGTCCAACTTACCGCCCGCCCGGCGAGGATGTTCCCCGCTGCGTCCTTGGGGGTCGCGCTGAGTTGGGTCGTGCCCCCCACCAACACGTTCGCCGTGGCGGGGCTCACTCCCAGGGACGCGACCGGGACGCTGGACACGGTGACCGCCGCCGTACCGCTCTGCCCCTCACTCGTCGCCCTGATCGTCGCCGCCCCGACCGCGAAGCCCGTCACGAGCCCGCTCGCCGACACCGTCGCGACCGCACTGCTACTCGTCGTCCAGGTCACCGCGCGGTCGCTGAGCGGGGTACCGCTCGCGTCCTTGAGGGTGGCCGTGAGCTGCACCGTGCCGCCGACGTACAGGTTCGGCGCGACGGGGCTGACCGCCACCGACGCCACTGGGACGTTCGCGACGGTGACGCTCGCCGTGCCGCTCTTCCCCTCACTCGTCGCCGTGATCGTCACCGCCCCCGCCGCGACCCCCGTCACGAGCCCCGTGGCCGACACGGTCGCGATGGCCGGATTCGCGCTCGCCCACGCGATCACCCGTCCGGTGAGCACGTTCCCCGCCGCGTCCTTGGGAGTCGCGCTCAGCTGCTGGGTCGCACCGACCGACACGGTCGCCGACGCCGGGCTCACCGCGAGTGAGGCCACCGAGACGTCCGTGACCGCCAGGAGCGCTGTCCCCGTGACACCGCCCGCGCTCGCGCTGGCGACGTAGCCGCCCGGAGTTGCGCCGGCCGTGTACAGGCCGGAGGGCGAGATAACGCCGCCCTGGGCGCTCCACGTCACGTTCACCGGGACCGAGTCCCCATTGGTCCGGCGCCCGTAAGCGGAGAACTGCTGCGTGGCGCCCGTTCCCAGGCTCACGCTGCGGGGCACGACGACGACTTGCGCCAACGGCGGGTTGGAGCGGACATGAACAACAGAGTGTCCGGGCACGCTCTGAGGCGCACTGGTGCCGGCCGCGGCTGACGCCGACGTCTGGAGAAGGGTGGCCGTCACCTGATAGTCCCCCTGGAACGGGGCAGCGGTATACAGGCCGCCTGAGGAGATCGCGCCGTCTGTGGCGCTCCAGGTCATGTTGATGCCAACGCTGTCGCCGGCATCGGTGCGGCCATAGGCGCGGAACTGTAGCAGCTGCGAGGGTTCCAGCGTGACGGTATCGGGAGAGGTGACAACCTGCACCATTGGGCTGCCCGGCAGGGTAGGACCAGTAATCCCTCGTCTATCCTGCAGCTGGCACGCGACAAAGAGCGCGGCCGCCGCCGGGACGAGCGACGCCTTCATGAGGGCCAAGCGCTTCGACAGCTTAAACGTGAACGGCATCGGTCCTACTCCTGGATACAAAAAGGCCGCCAGCTTCGACTCGTTGCCGATTCGCTGGCGGCCCGGCGGACCTGGCGACCAGGGTCGCGTTAGTCCCGTGGCTCTGCGTCACCGCCTTTCGGCGGTTTTGCTCTGAGCAGCGACTACACGTTTTTGGCGGGGACGCTCCGCAGCCGACCGGCGCGATGCACGACACTGAGCGGCCGCCCGGACAGGTGCTGCACGGTAACAACCGCCAAAAAGCGGTGCAAGCCGGGAATTACCTGACAGGGCGTAATCTCAACGGGGAGTGAAGGTTCACTCTGCGAGTCGCACTAAGGTGCGATCTGCTGTCGGCGGCGGTGCGGACAGGCCTCGCATGACGCTATCTCTCGGGAACTGGGTCGAACTCTGCGAGACGAGAGGCAAGGGACGCCTAGACTAGCAGGCGATCCGCAGGGTCCTAATCACGATGTTGTCGAAGTAGCACTCCGCGGCCGCTGCGCGCCGCCCGGCGCGCCAGGAGGTCCCAGGCCCACCGCCACTGCATCCGGCGCCACTCGCGCGCCGCGAGCCTGTCACTCTCGCGTTGCGCCCGCAGCCAGTCGAGCAGCTCCCCGACGGGCGAGAACCAGCCGTTCCGGGCGGCGAGCAACTCGAGGAGACGCTGGGTGTCCGGGTGCGGCTTGTCGTCGCGACAGAACCCCTTCCCGAAGTGTGTGGCCACGATGGATACGCCGCCTTCCGCCTCCAGCTGTTGCTGGTGCTCAGGCCGGAGCAAGTCGTTGAACTCGTCCACATCTTGCGCGTCCGAAGCAGAGAACCACCAGCGCGCGTAGGGTCGGGACGGATCCCGGTAGGGCATCGAGGGATTGACTCGCAGCACGTTGATTCCTGAAAAGGTCAGGTTGCGAACGTACTCGATGTGCTCGACGCAGAGGTCGCCCCACCAGTAGGGCGACCCCGGGCAGTGCCCCTGGTATAGGTCAGGCGCCGCCTGCCGGGAGGCAACGCGATAGAGCAGCCGCAGCAGCCGGTCATCGACGCGTGCGGCCCCCCAGTACAAGTTGTCGCGGTTGAATGCGTGGTTTGCGTGCACCCGGGGCGGCGCCCCGAACGCACGGCGGAAGCACTCCAAGGCCCGCACCGTCCGTTCGCGCGTGCTGGTCTCCATCGTAGCGCCGTGGAAGGCCATCTCGAACCCGCGGGCTTGTAAGTCGACCACGAAGTCGCGGTAGTGCGCATCGTCCATCGTCTCGGAGAGCGAGAAGTCCCGGCTCCCCTCGTCGCAGCGCACTGGCCAGACCGTCTTCGTGGTCCGCATCCCCAGTGACTCCAACAGCCGATAGATGGGTCTGACGTTGTCGACGGTCGCAACGTCGGTGTCGTCCATCACTGTGAACGCAAAGCGCGCGCCTCCCGGGAACTCAAGGCGCGGGGTCATTTAGCGGGCTCCCGACGCGGCCAAGACGGTAGCCACGTAGTAGGCGGAGCCCATCACAGCCACTTGCGCTGGTCGAGCAGGTTATGCGGATTCATCCGGGATCAATACCTAGCGGCGCCGCAGCGTGAAGAACGCCGCCATTGGATGCCCGCGACCATTTGGCTCGACGCGCCGCAGCAGTACAGTCGAGAGCAGCCCCTCGATTGGATACAGGGGAAGCCGCAAGCGTCCCAGCCGGTCGAGCGAGGCTTCCATCCGGACTGCGCCCTCGCCCCAGTAGCTCAGGTCCAGGAGGTCCGCCGTCGCCGGGAGCAACAGGCGTTCGGCCAGCGCCCGGCGATCGTAGTGCCGCTCGTAAAAGATGGCCTCGGCTCCGACAGGCTTCCGCTCGTACACGGGGCCCTGGACGAACGTCTCTCGATAATTCCGGTCAAAGGGTACTGTCACCACCACGACGCCCCCCGGCCGGACCACACGAATCAGTTCACGGATCGCCTCCGAGTCGCCCCGGTCGGGAATATGCTCGAGCACCGAAACGGAATACGCCGCGTCGAAGCAGTTGTCCGGATAGGTGAGCGCGCGACCGTCCTGGACTTCTGAGCGCACCAGACCAGCGCCCTCCCCCTCGAGCCGCTGCGCGGCTGCATACCGCCGACTCAGGGCAACTGCTTCCGGCAGGATATCCGTGGCGAGGACGTGGTAGCCGCGATGCCTAGCTAGCATGGCGGCCAGATCCTTAGGACTGCCGACATCGAGCACTCGAGCGCCCGGGGGAAGCGCGAACTGCCGCCACACATAAGCGAATTCGACGCTCCGCCAGTAGCTCGCCGGCAAGACCAGCCGCTTGAACCCCAAGATCGGCTCTCGTCGCAGCGAGCGCAGCCCCACGAGGACCCCTGCGGCCCAGATCCCGACTGAACGCGCACCGTTCAGTCGTACGGGCACAGGCAGCTTCCTAAAGACACTGGGGCGCCAGCACACCTCTCCACTCCCTCAAGCCGGTCAACGCCGTGGGTCATTCGGGTTCTCATCCCGCGGCCCGGGCGGCCGGGCTTCGCCCTCGTACGGACCCGCGGGCTGACTCGTGGAGGCCGTCGTACAACCTCAGCATGGAGTCGCCAATTCGCTCCCAGCTGTAGTGTCGTTCAACCGTTCGACGCCCTTCCACCCCAAGCCGCCGACGTAACGCTCCGTCGTGGAGCACGGCGCACACCGCGTGAGCGAAGCTGTCTGGATCGTCCCGGATGAGAATGTTCCGGCCGTCCTCGGCAGCCAACCCTTCGCAGCCGACGGACGTGCTCACCACCGCCTTCCCCATCGCCCACGCGTCGAGGATCTTCAGCCGCGTGCCCCCACCCACCCGGAGCGGCACGACGTAGCAGGCCGCGTCACGCACGTAGGGGCGGACATCCGGCACGTAGCCGGTGAGCTCCACGCCGTAGCGATGCAGGTAATGGCGACGAGCCTCGTCTGACGCACCACCTCCTGCCCAGCGGACGGCGGTTATCTCGGCAGTCGCACGCACCCTCGGCAAGATCGCGTCGCAGAAATACTGCAAAGCGTCGCGATTCGGGAACCAATTGGTCCCCCCAACGAACACAATTCCGTCGTCGCGGCCAACGCACGGGCGAAAGGCTTCGATGTCGACGCCGTTCGGGACCACCGCGCAGTTCGCTCCGGGCACGATGCGTTGCAGCTCCACCCGATCCGCTTCCGAGACCACGACGTTGAGCTGGCAGCGCCCACACCAGCGCCGCTCCTCCCGCTCCATCAGGTGGGCCTGGTGAAGCAGGTATGCGCGCCTCCAGGGTTTGCGCTCTACCCCCGCGCGACGCTGCAGCAGGACCGACTCGACGTTGTGATGCACGCAGACCACCGGCACGTCGCCAAGCAGCGGCAGGTACCCTGACAGCGTGATGGAGTCCACGTGTACCACATCGAAGCGACGGCTCTGTAGTAGGTGAACGATTCGGCTCCTAACGGTCGGCGAGTCGTGGACGAACGCGGTGTACACCTGGTTCAGACTGACGCTCCGCAGGTGGTCCCACGCCAGGCGCCATGCGCTGTGCTCCTGCGGTACCGGGAACGCCTCGACGTCGGCCAGCCGCCGCAACCCGTCCAGTCGTTGAGCGAGCTCGTGCTCAATAGTCCCTCCCTCGGGACCACCGAAGCTCAGTGGCGTGCGACGATAGAAGCACAGTGCCGTCACGTCGAACGCGCGAGCCAGCAACCGCAGCACATGGAAGCTGCGGATGGCCACCCCCGAATCAGGAGGATACGGCAGCGTCTGGCACAAGAAGAGTAAGCGAGGCCGTGTGTTCACCGCGCTGCCTGGGCGTTAGGAGCGTTCACGTCGTCCTCCAGCGGCGCAACAGGCGTGCCACCACCCTCCACGTACCCGCGGTGCCAGATCGAGAAGCACAGCAACGCCCACAGGATGCCCTCGCGGTTGTGGCGGCGCGCGAAGTGGTCGTCGAGGAGACCGCGCACCACGGTCGGATCGAAGTAACCCAATCGCTGCAGCCGTGCGGGCGCCAGCTCGTCTTCGATGACGCCGCGCAGCTCGCGACGCAGCCACTCGGCGGTCGGACCGACGAACCCCCGCTTCGGTGCGCGGAGATGCTGCTCGGGAAGGCGGCGCCTCAGCGCGCGCTTCAGCAAGCGCTTGTTCTGCCACAGCCCGATCTTGACGTGGTCGGGGAGCGGGAACACACGCTGCACCAGTTCGTGGTCCACGAGCGGGACCCGGATCTCCAGCGAGTGCGCCATCGCCATGCGGTCGCTCAGCGCCAGCACGTCGTCGGAGAGAAACGTCTTGTAGTCCAGATACAGGGCTGCCGAAAGGCCGGCGGGCGCGCCGTGACGCTGGTGCAGCTCGCGGAACCGGGCGCTCGCGGCGGCGCCGCTCAGGTGGTGGCGCAGGCCGGGAGCATACAGGCTGCGCCGGGCCGGCTCGGCGAGCCGCGTGAGGTAGCCGAGGAACCGGTCGGGCGCGGACCCGTTGCCCGGTCGGAGGAAGCGCTTGAGGCGGTCGACGGTGAGTGACCCACCGCGCGGCTCCCGGAGGAGGTTTGCGAGGGCGCTCACGCCCCGCTGCACGGTGCGAGGCAGGGCGGCGTAGTGCTCGCCGGCGAGGAGCCCGATGTGGCGTCGGTACCCGGCGAACAGCTCGTCGCCGCCGATCCCGGTCAGGGCGACCTTGTAAGACGCGCCGACCGCTTGCGACAGCAGCCAGGTCGGCACCGCGGACTCGTCGGCGTGGGGCTCGTCGAGGGCGTGCGTGATCGGCTCGAGCAGGTCGCGGACCTCGGGATGAATCTCCACTTCCGTCAGCTTCACGCCGTACTGCGCGGCCAGCCGCCGCGCCAGGTGCGTCTCGTCCGCGCTGGCGGCGCCGGACCCGAAATACCGCGCGGTGAACGCGTGCGGGGCGTCGGCCGCCAGGGCCCAGCTCGCGACGACCGCGGAGGAGTCGAGGCCCCCGCTCAAGAACGCCGCCACCGGCACGTCGCTCACGAGATGGGCCTGCACGGACTCGTCGAGCCACTCCAGGATGTGCGCTTCGAGATCGCGAGGAGCGTGAATGCGCTCTCGCGGGAGGTCCCAATACTGCCGGGTCGAGAGGCCGTGCGCGTGATCCCAGGTGGCCGTGTGACCAGGCTCGAGCTTGCGGCAGTCGCGGAACGGCGTCGCGGGCGCCGGGATGTAGCCGAGCTGGAAGTACGTGTCGAGCGCGTCCCAGTCGAGCGCTCGATGGGTCAGGCCGGCGGCGTGCAGGGCCTTCAGCTCCGACGCGAACCCGATTCCCCACGGCGCGGCCGTGACGTACAGCGGTTTGATGCCGAAGCGGTCGCGGGCCAGGAACAGCGTTCGCTCGGCCGAGTCCCAGATGGCGAACGCGAACATGCCGCGCAGCCGCTGCACGCACTCAGGCCCGTACTCCTCGTAGAGATGCAGGATCGTCTCGGTGTCGCTCTGAGTCGCGAACGCATGTCCCCGCGTGATCAGCCCGCGGCGGAGTTCGCGGTAGTTGTAGATCTCGCCGTTGAAGATGATGACCTTCGACCGATCTTCGTTGAAGATCGGCTGTCGCCCGCCCGCCAGGTCGATGATGCTGAGCCGTCGCATCCCGAGGCCGACGGCGCCCTGCACGAATAGGCCCTCGTCGTCCGGTCCCCGATGACGGATCGCCTCGCACATCCGTCGAATCACGCCCGGAGGGACGGGCCGGGCCGGGTCTGAGTGCACGATGCCGACGATGCCGCACATAGCCGCGGGACTGTGGAGCAAGAGGGAGGCCGCGGGCAACCTGTAGCCTCTCGCCGCCGGTCGTGTGGCGCGCTCGCAACAGCGGCGGAGAGTGACCGTGCCGACCGTGCTACGTGGCTCTTCTCAACCTTCCCAGGATCCTCTGCCTGGTGTCGAAGAGCTGCTTGGCAGCTTGTCGTGCCTTCCACACGACTGGAAACCGCGCCTTCGCGAGGCGCAGGGTGGTTACTTGGTGTCCACCATACTTCCGTACGTAGGTAGCTCCGCCCAAATCGAACAGTTGCATTCCCCGCCGCTTCCAGTAACACATTGCGTACCACATGATGGCTTCATTCGGCTGGAGTATCTGGTGTTGACGCCAACTGGCTCCGCCCCAAAAGAACGCGTGCCTATTCATCGCCGGAAAGATGCCGGTCGCGATGCACTTGCCTTCTGGATCCCGGGCGCGAACGAGTAGTAACAGCCCCGTTGGCAAGACATGCCTGATGAGCGCCTCGACTCGTGCTTTGTCATAAGTTGGCACGAGTCCCTGCTTGGCGAAGACATCGCGCAACTGGGCATAGTAGTCATCTGCAAAACGCTCGTCCTGGGCCTCCTCGATCACCACGCCCACCCGCCTGGCCTTGCGAATGGACGTTCGACACGAGCCCTTGGTCCTGGCAAACAGTTCCTCTTCCGGTGCCGATAGATCGATCACGCGTGCCTCAGTCATCTGTGTCACGAAGCCCAGTTCCTCAACATCGTGAGCAGCAAAGCGAGGATCTGCAAACTCGAGGTGCACACAATTGAGATGGTCGAATGCATATTCGGCCAACGCGCGTGTCGCCTCCCGTCGCGAGATGCCCTCTCGCAACCGCATGCCCATGTGGTGGGTGGTCCAGCCTGGGAAGGGGCTGCCGAGAATATTGACACCGCATCGTCGCACTGTGAGACCCGCAAAGTACCCCACGGGCTGACGCGCCTCTCTTAGTACCGCAAGCACCGGCGTGGCGTGCTGGGTTTCGGCGATGAACGCGAGCCACGCGGGCGTCTGGAAGATCTGGTGGTCGGGAAACGTGACGAGGGTTTGCCCCCATTCGTCCATACTTCCGCCGAACGGCTCGAACGTCAGCACCTGGTAGCGTCCTCCATCGACGATTGGTGCATCACGCGACAGGGCCTTGGTCGCTCATGTCATCCCGATCCACTGTCGTGGCGCCCAGCCTGGCATTTTTCGTGCGAGACGCGCGCCACCTGTCTTCCTGCGGCCGAGGGCCGGTTCCCCTTCCCGACGGGAGCGGTGTAGCGCTGACGCAGCACGCGGCGTCCCCGCGGTGGCAAGAGCTTTGCAGTCGCGCTGTGTCATGATGCACGCTACCCCACGCCGGCGAATGTGGCACCCCGGTCGACCTCTGGAGGAACGGCTGGCGCCTGGCCAGCTGCCAGCGGGCCACGCCTCACCGAGCGGCGTGAGCGAGGCCCTCGTGTCACCCGTCCGACCCTTCGTGTCGATCGTGGTACCGTGCCGCAACGAAGCCGCGTACATCGGGCCGTTGCTGGAGTCGATGCTGGCGAACGAGTACCCGCGCGAGCGGCTGGAGGTGCTGATCGTCGACGGCATGAGCGACGACGGCACCCGCGCCGTGATTGCGGACTACGCCGACCGCCATCCGTGGATCCAACTGCTCGACAACCCGACCCGCACCACGCCGTGCGGCCTCAACCTCGGCATCTCCCGGGCGCGCGGCTCAGTCATCATGCGGATGGACGCCCACGCCTATTACCCCGCGAACTACATTGCCGACTTGGTCGATTGGCTGGAGCAGAGCGGCGCGGATAATGTCGGGGGGGCGTGCGTGACGCTCCCAGGGGCCGCGACGGCCACGGCCCGCGCGATCGCGGCGGTGCTCGCGCATCCGTTGGGGGTCGGCAATGCCCGGTTCCGCCTTGGCACGAACGAGCCGCGCGAAGTCGACACCGTGCCGTTCGGCTGCTTCCGGCGCGAAGTGTTCGAGCGGGTGGGGTTGTTCGACGAGGACCTCGTGCGGAGCCAGGACTCTGAATTCAACTTCCGGCTGCTCAGAGCGGGCGGACGGGTGCTGCTCGTACCCGGTGTCGTCTCGCAGTACTACGCGCGCGAGTCGCTCGGCAAGCTGTGGCGAATGTTCTTCCAGTACGGCTACTTCAAGCCTCTCGTCGTGCGCAAGGTCGGGGCGGTAATGACCGCGCGCCAGCTCGTTCCCGCGCTCTTCCTCTCCAGCGTGCTGCTCGCGGCGCTCTTCGCGCCGTGGCTCGGTGCCGCGCGCTTGCTGCTCTCCTTCGAGTTGGGTGCCTACGGGGCCGCCGACCTCATCGTCGCCGCGATCCTCGCCCGGCGGGAGGGAGTGTTCGTGGGACTCACGTCGAGCGTTGTCTTCCCCATCCTCCATCTCGCGTACGGGGTCGGGTACCTGCTCGGGACCTTCGAGTTTCTCATACGCCGCAGGCGCGGTGCTCCGGCGGTGCCGTTGTCGCGGTAACGGCCACCTGGCGTGCCGAGGTGCTGAGCCTCTTAGTTCATCGGGGCGGGGCGCACGCGTACCGCGACTGCTGGCGACACCGGTTTCCACGCAGGTCGCTGCGCGACCTGTGCCGCCAGCACCCCCAAGACAAACCAGAAT
>WNGM01000350.1_pt1 | contig 48567 bp, 41 predicted proteins | sample 5400571 | NCBI WGS metagenome assembly WNGM01 (sample SAMN13153378, study PRJNA577476) | soil metagenome | isolation source: 100 cm soil or saprolite under Garry oak tree replicate 2 | place: USA:California | collected 2016-06-15 | reverse complement strand
GGTTCAAATCCCGGCATCCCGACCACCGCGACCCCCGCAGGCACCGACCGCGGGGGTCTCGCTTTGTCGACATGGAGATGTTCCACGTGAAACCAAGCGGAAACGAGGCTGGGCTCTCGCTCGGCGACCTCCAAGCTCGTATCGAGGCGACCTTCGGGGAGCGCGATCGGGCGCGCGGGGTCGACGGGACGTTCCGGTGGTTCGTCGAAGAAGTGGGTGAGGTCGCGAAGGCGCTGCGGCAACGCGACCCGGCGGAGCTGGAACACGAAGTCGGGGATGCACTCGCCTGGCTGACCAGCGTGGCCAACCTCGTCGGTGTGGACCTGGAACGCGCGGCCACGCGATTCGCCCACGGCTGCCCACGCTGCGGTCAGTCGCCCTGCCGCTGCCCTATGGCCTGACCAGGAAGGCGGGCCGTGACCTCGGCGGCCCTGCCTCAGCGGCCGAGACCTTCGAGGACCTCCGCCTGGGGGAGGGCGGCGAGGGCTTTCCCGGGCAGGGTGAGTTTGGATCGGCGGAGGCCGCTGCCGACGACGACGCGGGAGGAGGCGGCGACGGCGGCGTCGATCAGGATTGGCCAGTGGTCGGGGAGGCCGATGGGGGTGATGCCGCCGTACTCCATGCCCGTCTCAGCGACGGCGGCGTCGAGTGGGGCGAACGAGGCCCTGCGGGCCGCCAGGTGGCGCCGGACCAGGCCGTTGACGTCGGCTCGGGTGGTGGCGAGGACGACGCAGGCGGCAAGGCGGGTCTCGCCGCCTCGGCGCGCGGCGACGACCACGCAGTTGGCGGACTCGTCCAGGCCGACGTTGTAGCGCTCGCAGAACGCCGCCGTGTCGGCCAGCTCTGGGTCGATCTCGGCGACGCCGATCTCGTCGATGGAGACGGGGCCGTTCCAGACGGCCAGGGCGGCGGCGACCGGCTGGGACACGAGGTCGGTGCGCTCCCTGGCGGGCACAGCCTCCAGGACCCCCATTCGCATATGCATGGGGCCGAGGCTACCGCACCCGGCGTGGGCAAGAGCGGCCAGACCAGGCGCGATCGGGCTATCCCACCCGGCGCCGCAACGGCCCGGTGGAGCCAGGGCGGGGAGGCTACCGCGCAGGGCGGCGTGACGGGCCGGGGAGGCCACGGCCGGCGAGGTTACCCGCCCGGCGCCGCGACGGCCGGGGAGGCGGAGGGCCTGGGCGTCAGGGGTTGGGGCCGAAGATTTCGGGGAGGCGGGTGAAGGGGTAGGTGGCCCAGTAGAGACGCGGGATGGTGCCGTCGGGGGCGCGGACGGCACGGAGCTCCTCTCCTCGGCCCTGGCGTCCAGGACGGTGGTGAGCAGGTCGGCGGCGAGCCCTTCGACGTCCACGCCGGCGGTCGAGTTGGCGAGGACGGCCACGCCGGCGTGCTCGCCGTCCTTGTCGTAAGCCATCACGCTCGACAGGAAGCCGGGCATCCCACCGGCGTGGCCGTGCAGGATGCGCTCGCCCTTGTGGTAGAGCATCAGGCCGAGCCCCCAGGCGAGTGTCCAGCCCTGGAGATCGGCGATCACCTGTGGATGGCGCGCCTCGGCGAGACTGTCGGGATCCAGCACGTCAGGATCCGGATCGGCGAGGAAGGCGGCCCACCGGGCGAGGTCGGTCGGGGTGCTCCAGAGCTGGCCAGCCGGTGCCATGCCGCGGAGCCGCAGCAGCGGCTCGAGGCGAGCCACGTCGCTGTACGGCTCCACGAAGTAGCCGTGCGCCCTCGGCTCGACCGGCTCCAGGGTGGTGCGCGTCATGCCGAGCGGCTGGAGCAGGCGCTGCCGCAGGACGACCTCCCATGGGTCGCCGGAGGTGCGGGCGACCACCTCACCGAGCAACGCGAAGGCCAGGTTCGAGTAGTGCCAGCGGCGACCCGGCTCCAGCACCCTGCCGGCGCGCTCGACGCCGGCCACCAGCTCGTCGCGGTCGGGGTCCTGGAGGGTCTCCCAGATCTCGCCGCTCGGCCCGGAGGCCGGCTCCCGCCGCAACCCGGAGAGATGCGCGAGCAGGCTCCGCAGGGCGACGTCACCGTGCGCGACCTCGGGCAGGTGATGGTCGAGCCGGTCGTCGAGGTGGAGTTTGCCGAGGTTTCCTCACCTTCCAGGTCGGCGAGCCCGGCGCTGCCCGACCAGGTCAACGCGCCGTCCCGAGCGATGGCCGCGGCGATGCTGGGGGCGCGGGCGACGCGCTGGAGGTCACGCAGGAGCCGAGAGCATTCCCGCTCGGTGGCGCTGGAGCCCGCCGTCGGGCTCTCCATTGGGCATCGCCTCCGGTCATGAACGTGGTTGTTACGGGTAAGCCTTGACGCGGCGATTGGGTAGGGTGGGAGCAACAGGAGGTGCGCGTTGCCACGAACCTATCGCAGAGCCCGCCCCGAAGAGCACCGGCCACTCGTCGTCCAGGACGCCCAAGCGTTCGGGGATTCGACCGCCGGGGCCAACATCGAGCGCTCGATGGCTCGCACTCCGGTCGAGGAGCTGCGCGTCCTGGAGGACAACGGCGTCAACGTCGGCCTGCTATTGGCCCGCTTCCAGCGCGTCTTCTGGGGTGGGCGGCCAGTGCCGGCCAGCCAGATCTCTGGCCTGTCCGTCGGCGTCCAGCACCGCGGACGAGGCGCCGCGAGCGAGCTGCTGCGCGGTTACCTTTCGGAGGCTCACGATCGCGGGGCGGCCATCAGCACGCTGTTCCCGGCCACCGTGCCGCTGTACCGGCGCGCTGGCTTCGAGTACGCGGGCACCTGGACGTTGTACGAGGCGGCCGCCCGCAACCTGCCGCTCGGCTGGCCAGAGGGCTACCACGCGACCCCCGGGCCGGTCGACGACCCCGCCCCGCTGCACGACCGGTTCATGCGAGTGGCATCGCTGCGCAGCGGGCAGATCGAGCGCGACGGCGACTGGTGGATGCACTACCTGCTCGCCGACCGGGGCCAGGGGCCGCCGCAGGTGTTCCTGATCGACGGACCGAACGGACCCGACGGTTGGGCGGTCCTCAAGCTCAGCGAGCAGGTGACCACCAAGGCGGTCACCGCCAGCGTCCAGGTGGTGGACTGGGGGGCGGCCACCGAGCAGGGCTGGCGCTCGCTGCTGGTGCTGGTAGCCGGGTTCGCCTCACTGGACGCGATCGTCAACTGGAAGGGCCCCGAGCCGGAGTCGCTGGCGCTGCTCCTGCGCGAGCAGGACGTCCACCAGGTCCGCCAGCAGCGCTGGATGCTCCGGGTGGTGGACGTGCCGACCGCCTTCAGCTCGCGTGGCTACCCGTCGCGGCTGCGGGGCGGCCTGACCGTCCGGGTGCGCGACAAGATCTGCCCGTGGGTCGACGGGACCTGGTCCATCGAGGTCGAACAGGGCGAGGGCAAGGCCTCCCGGGTATGGGATGAGCCGCGCGCCGCCAGCACCACCGCCAGCGGTCTGGCCGCGATGTTCGCCGGCTATGCCGAACCACGCGACCTCGCCCGGCTCGGCCTGGTCGATGGCCTCACGCCCCAGGACCTGGAGTTCCTGGAGGCGCTGCACGCGGGGCCGAAGCCCTGGAGCCCCGACTTCTACTGAGCCGTTTGGGGGGTCCGGGGAACCCCCCCAGCGGAGTGTCCCGGGGATCGGGAGGAGAGCGCGTGGCGTATCGACGGATCACCGAGGTGGAGAAGCCCGCCGCGATGGCGGCGCTCGGCCTCGGATTCGGGATCCCGGCCGAGGCGCGGGAGTGGACGGCGCGGATCGACGCCGACCAGTTGCGCGTCATGGAGGTGGACGGCGAGTTCGCCAGCGTCCTGCGGCTGTCGCGGATGCCGCAGTACTGGCTCGGCCGGCCGGTGCCGTCCGGACAGGTCCTGTCGCTCGCCACCTCGCTGGAGCACGGCGGCCGAGGCTATGGCCTGGCCCTGCTGGAGGGCATGCTCGCCGAGCTGCACGAGGCCGGCGTTCCGACCGTGACGTTGCAGCCGAGCACCGCCCGCTTCTACCGGACGGCGGGGTTCGAGTTCGCGGGCTCCTGGAACATCTACGAGGTCAACTGTGAGCACGTGCCGCCGCTCGACCGCGCCTACCGGGTGCGGCGCCTGCCCGGCGACGAGCTCGGCCCGATCATGAAGCTGTACGAGCAGGTCGCCCCGACCCGGCATGGCGCGTTCGCGCGCGAGGAGTGGTGGTGGCGGGTGGCGCTGACGCGGCCGCGCCCGAACGAGGGCAAGGAGGCGGTGAACCTGCTGCTGGAGACCGAGGACGGGCCGGTCGGCTGGGCGATGCTGGCGTTCGGTGCCGAGACGGGCTCCGCCAACGAGCCGGTCGCGCTCCGCGTACGGATCCAAGACTGGGGTTGGCTCCCTGGGCACGATCTGGCCGTCCTCGGCGTGCTGGCCGGCTACCGCACCATGGAGGGCATGGTGCGCTGGAGCGGGCCGGACCCCGATCCGTTCCTGTTCCTGTTGCCCAACGAGTCGATCAGGCTCGTCCGGCGGCGCTATTGGATGCTCCGGCTGGTGGACGTGGCCGCCGCCTTCGGTGCGCGGCCCTACCCACCCGAGGCGGCCGGCCGGGTGGTCCTGCGTCTCGAGGACCCGCGCTGCCCGTGGAACAGCGGCACCTGGAGCCTGGAGATCGAGGGTGGTCAGGGCCGCATGGAGCGAGCCGGCGGCGGGCAGGGCGGAGCCCCGCGCGCGACGACCGAGGCGATGTCGACCATCGGCGGCCTCGCTGCCCTGTTCACGGGGTTCTCCGGGCCGGACGAGCTGGCCAGGGCCGGGTTGCTCGACGGCCCGGACCCCGCCGGGCTGGAGGTCCTGCGGGCGGCCTTCGCCGGTCCGAAGCCCTACACCGCCGAGCTGTACTGAGCCATGCGTCCGGCGGGCGCTCGCACGGCCCTCGTGCGCGACGCGCCGAAGGGGCGGCCGACCAGGACAAGACGGTAATCAGTCCCTAGCCGATCCCTAGCCGGGCCATGCGGTGTAGGCTCCACCAGCCCAGGGCACCAGGACGAGGGGCGTCAGCATGATTCCCGCACCACCGCTGCTCGCCGGGGACCCGAGCCGGCTCGGCCGCTACACGCTGATCGGTCGGCTCGGACAGGGCGGGATGGGGGTCGTCTACCTCGGCCGCGACGAGGACGGGCGGCTGGTCGCCATCAAGGTCATCCGCCCCGAGTTGGCCGCCAACCCCGACTATCTGGCCCGCTTTCGGCTCGAGGTCGAGCTGGGCCGCAAGGTGAACGGCCCCTTCGTCGCCGAGGTGCTCGACGCGGGCTTCGACTCCGAGCGGCCATACCTGGTCACCGCCTACATCGAGGGCACAACCCTGCGGGCGAGCGTGCGTGAGCGTGGCCCGATGCCACCGTCGGAGGTGGCGCACCTGGCGGTCGGCACGGCGGCGGCGCTGTCGGCGATCCACGCCGCCGGGCTGGTGCACCGCGACCTCAAGCCCGGCAACGTGCTGCTCTCGGCGGAGGGCCCGCGGGTGATCGACTTCGGCGTCGCCCGCGCGGTCCGTGATCGCGCGGGGTCCCTGACGGGCGCCGTCCGGCCGGGGACCGCGGAGTTCATGGCGCCGGAGCAGTTCGAAGATGTTGAGGTGGGTCCGGCGGTGGACGTGTTCGCCTGGGGCGGCCTGCTGGTCTACGCGAGCACCGGCCTGCCTCCCTTCGGGGACAAGGCCGGCGAGGGCGGCGTCGACGCGCTCGAGCGGCGGGTGCGCTACCACCAGCCCGACCTCGGAGCGTTGGAACACCCGCTCCGCGAACTGGTCGCGGCCGCGATGGCCAAGCTCCCCTCCGGCCGCCCAACCGCCCAGGCGCTGGTGACCCGCCTCCTCGCCGGTGCGCCCTTGCCCAGGGACCATCGAGCCGCGCCCGGGGAACGCGGGGCGGCGACCAGGGACCTCCGAGCCGCTGCAACCGGGTGGGCGAGGTGGCGCGGGGTCGCGGCGATGCGGGATGCGAGTCCGCCGCTGATCCTGGTGGCGGGGCTGGTCGCGGTGGCGGTCGCGCTGGCCTGGTGGATGCCGCGCGGGGGCGCCGCGCACCTCGGCGCGATCTTGCTGGTCGGGCTGGTGGGCGTGCTGGCGGTCGCCGGAATGATCGGCGGCGGCTGGGCGCTCGGCAGGGTGGCCAGGCGTCGGCTCGATCTCGCCATAGCGCTCGGCGTGGGGCTGCTGGTGGTCACCGTCGGGCTCCCGGTGTCGGCCTACCGGGGCCTCAACGACCGCTGGTGGGTGGCGTTCGACGACCGGGGGCTCAGCTTGCTGAAGGGAGCCGGGCCAGGCGGCTATGGCCCCTTCCACCTCCACAATGCCTCCGCGATCGAGCGGTTCCCGACCGATCGCGGGGACCTTCCTGGCCTGGTCGCCGGCATGCTCGAGCGGGGCGTGGCGGTCGGCGGCCGGTCCGAGGGGCGCCGGGCGGCCCGCTGCCTGCCGCTGCTGTTCACCCCGGCGCCGAACGCTCCACCCTCCGGCGGCGACCGGCCGCCGTGCGACGGCCGGCTGCTCGACGACCCGCCGAGGGTCGCGGTCCCGCGGCCCGTCGCGCTACCGCTGGCTACCGAGCACCCGCCGGCCCTGCTGGCGGCGGGCGGCCGGTTACTGCTGGCCTGGACGGGTGCCGACGACGGTCGCGTCCACCTGCAATCTTCGACCGACGGGACGCACTTCGGCGGCACGGTCACCCTGCCGGCGACCACCATGGGCTCCCCGGCGCTGGCCAGCGACGGCATGCGGGTCTGGGTCGCGTGGACCGGGGACGGCGGCGGCCTGGAGATCGCCTCGTCGGCCGACGGCGAGCGCTTCGGCGACGCGACCCGGCTCGACCGGACCAGCGGCGGCGCGCCGGCGCTGGCCTACGGCGACGGCAGGCTGCTGCTCGCCTGGCGCGACCCGGACTCCAACCACCTGCACCTGGCGGCCTCGCCCGACGGCGCCCGCTTCGGGGAGGAGATCACCCTGGACGAGACCAGCGACCTCGCCCCGAGCCTTCGGTTCGCCGATCACACCTGGGTGCTGTCGTGGATCGGCAGAGGCGGCGACCGGGTGAACCTGTTCTCCTCCAGCGACGGCGAGCACTTCGGCACCAAGACCGTCCTGGAGGCGACCAGCGGCGATCCCCCGGCGGTGACCGGGGGCGACGTGTGGGTGCTCGCCTGGACCCGGAGCCGGGACGGCACCACCGGGCTGCTCGTTTCCAGGGACGGCTCCACCCGGTTCGTCAACGAGCTGGCGCTGGACGAGCCGAGCGCAGGCCCGACCCTGGCCACCTTCGAGGGCCACGTGCTGCTTGCGTGGAACCGGAGTGGGCGACGCCCGGCAATCGAGGTCGCCACGATCGTCTAGCGGTCCGGACTACCCGCGCAGCAGGGCCTCGCCGATCTGCACGGCGTTCAGCGCCGCGCCCTTGCGGAGGTTGTCGGCCACCGACCAGAACAGCAGCGCGTTGGGGTCGTGCAGGTCGGCGCGGATGCGCCCGACGAAGACGCCATCGGTGCCCACCAGCTCCAGTGGCGTGGGGTAGGCGGCGCTGGCGGGGTCGTCGAGCACGGTGACCCCCGGAGCGGCCGACAGCGCGGCGCGGAAGGCGTCCAGGTCGACGGCCCGATGGCAGACCGCCCGCACCGACACCGAGTGCCCCACCATCACCGGCACGCGCACGCAGGTCGGATGGCTGGCCAGCCCCGGTAGGCCGAGGATCTTGCGTGGCTCGTTCTGGAGCTTCAGCTCCTCGACCGTGTAGCCGTCCTCGTCGAAGCCCATGCACTGCGGGATCACGTTGAAGGCGAGCGGGTGCGGGAAGACCTCGCCGGCCGGCAGCGCCTGGTCGCGGGCACCGCCGCGCAGCAGCTCGCGGTCGCCGATCAGCTTGGCGGACTGTTCGGCCAGCTCGTCCATGCCCCGCTGCCCGGAGCCGCCGGCCGCCTGGAACGACGTCGGCGTGATGGCGGCCAGGCCGAACAGGTCCCGCAGCACCGCCAGCACCGGGGTGATCGTCAGCGTGGTGCAGTTCGGGTTGGCGACGATGCCGATCGGGTGCTCCGCGACCGCCTCGGCGTTGACGTCGGCGTCGACCAGCGGCACCTCCGGGTGCATGCGCCAGGCGCTGGAGTTGTCGACCACCACCGTGCCGCGCGCGGCCGCCACCGGCGCCCATTCGCGAGAGATGGCCCCGCCGGCCGAGAAGAACGCGATCGCGGCGCCCTCGAACACCTCGGGCTCCAGCGGCCCGACCTCGACGTCGCGGCCGCGCAGGGGCACGCGCCGGCCGACCGAGCGGCTCGAGGCGACCAGGCGGACGTCGTCCACCGGCAGCTCGCGCTCTGCCACGATGCGGCGGAGGTCCTCGCCGACCGCGCCGGTCGCGCCGACGATCACCGCCGCCGTCATGGCCGCACCACCGGGATCTCGGCGGTGCCCTCGCCGTGCTCGTGACGGAACTCGGCCTCCTCGGAGAGCTGGAAGCGGTCGTGGATCGCCCGCACCGCGGTGGTCACATCGGCGGAGCGGATCACGCAGGAGATCCGGATCGTCGAGGTCGAGATCATCTCGATGTTCACGCCGGCGTCCGCCAGCGCCTCGAACATCCCGGCCGCCACGCCTGGGCTCGACTTCATGCCGGCCCCCACCAGCGAGACCTTGGCGATGTCCGAGTCGGCCACCACCTCGGCCGCGCCGACCTCGCTGGCCAGCTTGTCGAGCACGACCATGGCGCCGGCCAGGTCGCTCTTGGGCACGGTGAAGGAGATGTCGGTGGTGCCGTTGTGCGACACGTTCTGCACGATCATGTCCACGTTGACGCCGTGCTCGGCGATGCCGCGCATGATCCGCGCGGCGATCCCCGGGCGGTCCGGCACCCGGATGATGGTCACCTTGGCCTCCGAGGTGTCGTGCGGCACGCCGGAGATGATCGCCTTCTCCATTCGTTCGTCCTCCTCGCGCACCCAGGTGCCGGGCGCCTGGGTGAAGCTCGAGCGCACGTGGACCGGGATGCCGTAGCGGCGCGCATACTCGACGCAGCGCAGCATCAGCACCCGGGCGCCACTGGCCGCCATCTCCAGCATCTCCTCGTAGGAGACGACGTGCAGCTTGCGCGCCTCGGGCACCAGGCGCGGGTCGGCGGTGTAGACGCCGTCGACGTCGGTGTAGATCTCGCAGCTCATGGCGCCGAGGGCGGCGGCCAGCGCCACGGCGGTCGTGTCCGAGCCGCCGCGCCCCAGGGTGGTGACGTCGTGGTCGGTGGAGACCCCCTGGAAGCCGGCCACGATCACGATGTGCCCCTGCGACAGCGCCTCGCTGATGCGGCCGGCGCGGACGTCCAGGATGCGCGCCTTGCCGTGCAAGGTGTCGGTGATGATGCCGGCCTGAGAGCCGGTGAACGACTTGGCGGTCACGCCGCGGTCGGCGATGGCCATCGCCAGCAACGCCATGGCGATGCGCTCGCCAGCGGTCAGCAGCATGTCCAGCTCGCGGGGTGGCGGGTCGGTGGAGACGCGCCTGGCCAGCGCGATCAGGTCGTCGGTCGAGTCGCCCATCGCCGAGACCACCACCACCACGTCGTGGCCGGCCTGCTTGGTGGCCACCACCCGGTCGGCGACGTGCCTGATCCTCGGCGCGTCCGCCACCGAGGTGCCGCCATACTTCTGCACGATCAAGGCCATCGGCATCCGCTCACAGGGCGTTGGTCAAGAGGTCGGGCCACGTCCGGACTGCGCTACCCGGCGGGCTCTTCAGCCTATCAGGGCCGGCCGGGCGCCTGGCGTGAGGCCGGGCGCCAGGCGGGCGCTCAGACCCCCATGTCGCGTCGGCCGACGAAGGCGCGGCCGAGGGTGATCTCGTCGGCGTACTCCAGGTCGCCGCCGACCGGCAGGCCGCTGGCCAGCCGCGTCACCCGCACCCCGAGCGGCGCCAGCAGCCGCGCCAGGTACATGGCGGTGGCCTCGCCCTCGACGTTGGGGTTGGTGGCGATGATTACCTCGCGGATCCCGTCCGGCTGGATCCGCGCGAGCAGCTCGCGGATATGCAGGTCGTCAGGGCCGACGCCCTCGATGGGGCTGATCGCCCCGCCGATGACGTGGTAGCGGCCGCGGAACTCGCGCGTCTTCTCGATCGCCACCAGGTCGCGCGGCTCCTCGACCACGCACACCAGGGTCGCGTCGCGGCGTGGGTCCTTGCAGATCCGGCAGGTGTCGCCTTCGGCGACGTTCCAGCAGTTGCGGCAGAAGTGCACCCGGGCCTTGACCTCGTGGATGGCCATGGCCAGCCGCTCCGCGTCCGCCGCCTCGACCTTGAGCAGGTGGAAGGCGATCCGCTGGGCGCTCTTGGGCCCGACCCCGGGAAGCCTCCCGAGCTCGTCGATCAGATCCTGGACAGGGCCTTCATACACGTGGAGAAGGTTCCTCCCGCCGGCCTAGAGGCCGAGGCCAGGGGGCAGCGGGAGCCCCTGGGTGACGTTGTTCAGGCGCTCCGCGGCCAGGTCCTTGGCCTTGCGCAGGCCCTCGTTCACGGCGGCGGTCACCAGGTCGCCCAGCATCTCGGCGTCCTCGGGGTCGATGGCGTCGGGGTCGATCGAGATCGAGTCGACCATGCCGTCGCCCTTGACCTTGGCCGTGACGACCCCGCCGCCGGCGGTGCCCTCGACGACCTCCTCGGCCAACTGGTCCTGGGCGTCCTGCATCTGCTGCTGCATCTTCTGGATCTGCTTCAGCATCTGGTTCGGGTTGAACCCGCCGCGGCCCATGCTCACCGCTTGCCCCTTTCGCTCCGCTCCCTCGACTTGGGCGCCCTTGCCCGGCGGCCGCCGGAGGCCTTGTTGGGGTGCTCGTCGATCACCTGGCCGCCCAGCTCCCGGGCGGCCCAGTCTGCCACCGCCCGCGCGTCAGCGTCCGAGTCCAGCGGCTCGCTCTGGTCGTTGTCGGGGTCGATCTCGAACTCCTCGACCGCCGGCGGGTCCACCACCGGCGGGACCGCCGGGTCGGCGGGCGGCGCCGTGTCCTGGACGTCGGGCTCGGCGGCGTCGGCGGGCTCGGCGGCCGGCACCGAGTCCCCGACCACCACCCGCAGGCCGAGGCCGCCGCCGATGACCGCCTCCAGCGCGGCCTCGACGTGCTTGTCGCGGCCGTTCTTGGCGAGCGCCTCGGCGTGGAAGCGGTCGTCCGGGGAGAACTCGACCAGCACCTGGCGGTTCTCGAGCCCGGCGAGCCTGCCGTGCTCGAGGAAGGTGGCGGTCACCCGGCTGGCCCGCTGCACCCGCTGCATCACCTCGCCCCAGGACCGCGCGACCAGGGCGAGGTCGACCGGCTCGGCGGGAGCGGGCGCCGGCGCGGCCCAATCGTCCTCGGCGGCCGCGGCCGGCTCTGGCGCGGGCTGCGCGTTCCGGCCTTTCCCCGAAGGAGCCTTGGCCTCGGCGGCGGGCGCCTCGCCGGCGGCGACCCTACCGGCGGAGGGCGACCCGGCGGAGGGCGACCCGGCGGCGGGCGCCTTGGCCGGCGGCGACCCTACCGGCGGCGACCCCGCCGAGGCGGGCGGCTTCGCGCGAGGCGACCCCGGGGGAGGCGACCCGCCCGAGGTGGGCGGCTTCGCGCGTGGCGGCGCGGGGGCGGGCCCCGGCTCCGGGGCGGCGGGCGCTCCGGGGTCGGCGGGGGCGATGGAGAGGCGGCGTTCGAGGCGCTCGATGCGGGCGAGCAGGGCCTCGGCGTCCAGGGATGCCTCTGGCATCGCGGCGCGGGCCATGCCGACCTCGAGCACGAGCCGCTGGTCGGTGGCAGTGCGCATGTCGAGGTAGACCTCGCCGAGGATGCGCAGCGCACGGTTGAGCTCGCCCGGACCGAAGCGCTCGGCCTGGGAGGCGAGCCGCGCGCGCGTCTCCGGGGTGACGTCGACCAGGGAGCTCTCCTCCGGCGCGATGCGCGTCACGTAGAGGTCGCGCAGGTGCTCGAGCGCCTCTCTGGCGAACTGCTGGAGGTCGTGACCGGCGTCCACCACCCGCTGCACGCAGGCGAACACGTCGGGCACCCGCTGGCCGGCGATCGCCTCGGCCAGCTCGAAGCGCACCTCGGCCGGCAGCAGGCCCAGCGCCTGGGTCACCGACGACAGGGTGACCCGCCCACGGGAGAAGGTGATCACCTGGTCGAGCCGGCTCTGGCCGTCACGGACCGATCCGTCGGCCGCGCGCGCCACCATCTCGATGGCGGCCGGTTCGATCTCGACGCCCTCGGCCGCGCAGATCTTGGCGAAGTACTCGGCGAGCACGGCGGTGCGCACGCGCCGGAAGTCGTGCCGCTGGCAGCGCGACCGGATCGCCTCGATCACCTTGTGGGGCTCGGTGGTGCAGAACACGAAGCGGACGTGCGCCGGCGGCTCCTCGAGCACCTTGAGCATCGCGTTGAAGCCCTGCGGCGTGACCATGTGGGCCTCGTCCACGATGTAGACCTTGAAGCGCGAGGCCGCCGGCGCGTAGTTGGCCTTCTCTCGGAGATCGCGCGCGTCGTCGACGGAGCCGTGGCTGGCGGCGTCGATCTCGACGACGTCGAGGCTGGTGCCGTCGGTGATCGTGCGGCACGCGTCGCAGACGTTGCACGGCTCCGGCGTGGGACCGCGCTCGCAGTTGAGCGCCTTGGCCAGGATCCTCGCCGTGGAGGTCTTGCCGGTCCCACGCGTGCCGGTGAACAGCAGCGCATGGTGGACCTGGCCGGTCTGGATGGCGTTGACCAGCGTGCCGACGACGTGGTCCTGACCCACGACCTCGGCGAAGGTCTGCGGGCGCCACCTGCGGTAGAGGGAGACGTACGTCATGGGGATGCGACTTCGAGAATGCGGCAGGCCCGAACGGCTCGCCGGGACGAGAAGGGAGCGACGGAAGCCGGATGCAGCCGGCTGACCGAGGATATCACCCGCTCCCGACGCCCATCTTGACAGCCTGGCAGCCGTGATGAAGCACCTCGGGGTGCTCCAGCAGGCCGATCTGGTGGCCGTCCGCCCGCGTGGGCGCGAGCGCTGGAACTACCTGAACGGCGTGCCGCTGCGCCAGGCGTACGAACGTTGGATGCGCCCGTACGCCGACGAGTCGGCCGCAACCATGCTGCGGCTCAAGGAGGCGGTCGAGGGCCGCCGGAGGGAGGCCGAGATGGCAACGACCGGGCAGATCGAGCTCGCCACGCTCGACATCGTCGACGAGGTCGCGGTCGCCGCGCCGCGCGAGAAGGTGTTCGACGCGCTCTGCCGCATCGGCGACTGGTGGCCGCACAAGTTCGTGGAGGGCGGCAGGGTCCACTTCGAGCCAGTCGTCGGCGGTCGCTTCTGGGAGGAGTGGTCCGACGAGGGCGGCGCGCTCTACGCCGTCGTCAGCAACATCCGGCGGCCCTCCACCATCCAGTACACCGGGCCGATGGGCATGCCGGGGCCAATCACCAGCGTGATCTCCTTCGAATTGGAGGAGCGCGACGGCGGCACGCTGGTCCGCAAGAGCCACCGCGCCTTCGGCGACATCGACGAGGAGACCCGCCAGAGCTACACGGCTGGTTGGAAGCAGGTGCTCGAGGCGCTCCAGCGCTACCTCGGGCTCGTGGCAAGTTGAGCGACCGCCGCGGGGTGGGCCGGGCGGCAGCCCCGAGCGCGACCAGGGAACCCCGGGCCGGGACCAGGGCATCGGACCCGGACCAGGGCATGGGAAAGGACCGTGCACCTGCCGTCGAGACCGACGCCCGGAGCGCTTGCCAGGCCGGTGGCTCGGGCCCGGCGCACCCGCGGCACCCGCCAGTGCTCACTTAGCGCTGCTTCCTCCCGGACCTGACGCGGTTCGCGAGGTGGCGTTGCGCGGGACCTGACCGTCAACACTCCGTACCTGGTGCTGACCTTCGGACACGGACCCTCGGGCAGGGATTCAGCCCCGCTGGAGCGGATTGCGGGTACAGGGCACCGCTAGCTCCCCACCTAGCACGGTCCGCTGCCAGGCTATCCGCTCCACCTCCGGACCGCCACCCCCTTCGAACGGCGACCGGGCGCTGCCGGTTGTTCCCGATCATCAGCACGGCCAGGTCAGGGCGGTGCCAACAACGCTCGGATCGTCTTGCTTCTGCGCCCACCACTGGCGGATAGTGCCACCAGCCAGATCATTCAAGAGTGACTGCCGGTCGAGACACGAGCCTTTACACTACCTCTACTCTTTTGCCATCCGATGGCCGACTCTTACGCATCTCTCGATCGCCGAACCGGGCTACGTGTCGCAGACTGGGCAGATGTAATCTCCGACACCACACAGGCGCGGCTCATGACCCGCTGATGCGGGAGGCGTATCTGGGCGAGCTGACCCGACCGCGTCATGCACGCCGCGCGAGTTGTCTGGCAAGGAGTGACGGCAATCGCTGACTGGAGGTCGCTGGGGCGCAGCCCCGTGACCCGGACGATAGGGGCGGAACATGTTGGGAAGCGCACGGAGATGGCGACTGCTCGCCCTCGGCTTGGGCCTGGCCTTCGTCGTGGCGGCGTGCGGCAGCAAAAGCAACGGCAGCGGGAGCGGCAGCACCGCGACGACCAAGGCCTCAGCGGTCGACCAGGCGCTCGCCGCGAAGGTGCCGGCCGCGATCAAGTCTGACGGCAAACTCCTCATCGGGACTGACTCGAGCTACGCGCCGAGCGAGTTCCTGGACACCGACGGCAAGACGGTCATCGGCTTCGACGTCGACCTGTTCAACGCCGTCGCGGCCAAGCTCGGCCTGACCACCCAGTGGGTTTCGGCCCCATTCGACGCGATCATCCCAGGTGTTCAGTCTGGGAAGTACGAGGTCGGTGTCTCGTCGTTCACCATCAACAGCGAGCGCAAGCAGCAGGTCAACATGGTCAGCTACTTCAGCGCGGGCACCCAGTGGGGGGCCAAGAAGGGCAACCCGACCGGCATCCAGCCTGACAACGCCTGTGGTAAGAAGGTTGCCGTCCAGACCAGCACCGTGCAGGACACCGACGACCTGCCCAAGCGGGTGAAGCAGTGCAAGACCGATGGGAAGCCGGCCATCACCATCGACCGCTACCAGCGGCAGGACCAGGCGACCGCCTCCGTGGTCTCTGGCAAGGACGACGCGATGCTCGCCGACTCCCCGGTGGTCGCCTACGCGGTGAAGCAGACCAATGGCCAGCTCGAGCTGCTCGGTAACATCTACGACTCGGCGCCATACGGGTACGTGGTCAAGAAGGATCAGACGGACTTCGCCCAGGCGCTATCGGGCGCGGTCACCGCGCTGATCTCCGACGGCACCTACAAGCAGATCCTCAGCAAGTGGGGCGTCGAGGCGGGCGCGATCACCAACCCCGCCGTCAACCCCTGACGTCGACAAGGGGGAACGCGGCCCCATGACCGACACTGCAACCAGACCGGCGGAGCGGGTGCCGCCGCCAGAGACCCTCAAGGCGGTACCCGTCCGTCACCCGGGCCGTTGGGTCGCCGCCGCCGTCATCGCGCTACTGGTGGGGATGTTCGCCCACATGCTGGTGACGAACCAGGCGTTCCAGTGGCGCTTCATGTTCGACAACATGTTCCGCCCGCCGGTGATCGAGGGCGTCCGGACGGCGCTGGTGGTCACCATCCTCGCGATGATCATCGGTGTCACCCTCGGCACCGTGATCGCGGTCATGCGGCTCTCCCCCAATCCGGTGCTCTCGACCGCGGCCTGGGTCTACACCTGGTTCTTCCGCGCCGTGCCGCGGATCGTGCTGCTGGTCCTCTTCGGCAACCTGGGGATCCTCTACGCGCGTTACGAGTTCGGGCTGCCGTTCGACCGCCAGATCGGCAACCTGTTCGGGATCGACTTCAGCGCGCGGGTGTTCGGCCTGGATGCCCGAACGGTGGTGACAGGGTTCGTCGCCGGCCTGCTGGGCCTGGCGCTGTCCGAGGCGGCCTACATGGCCGAGATCGTCCGGGCGGGCATCCAGTCGGTCGACCCCGGGCAGCAGGAGGCCGCCCAGGCGTGCGGCATGGGGCGTGGTGTCACCCTGCGCCGGATCGTCCTTCCGCAGGCGATGCGGGTGATCGTCCCGCCGACCGGCAACGAGACCATCGCCATGCTGAAGGACACCGCGCTCCTCGCCTTCGTCCCGGTCACGAACGAGCTGTTCTTCCAGCTCCAGGCCATCGGCGCCCGCACCTTCCGGGTGTTCCCGATGCTGGTCGCGGCCTGCCTCTGGTATCTGGCGATGACCAGCGTGCTGATGGTCGGCCAGTACTTCCTGGAGCGATACTTCAGTCGGGGCTTCGGCACCGGGGGACGGCAGGCACGCGCCCGGGAGACGGCGAGGAGTGTTGGGTATGGCCACTGATCCAAGCGGCGTGGCGGCCACCGGTCTCGGCGATGAGCGGGTGATGGTGAAGGCCGAAGGGGTCCACAAGCGCTTCGGCCGGCTCGAGGTGCTGAAGGGCATCGACCTGGAGGTGAAGCCCCGCGAGGTCACCGTCATGCTGGGGCCTTCGGGCTCAGGCAAGTCCACCTTCCTCCGCTGCATCAACCACCTGGAGAAGGTCAACGCCGGCCGCCTGTGGGTGGACGGCGAGCTGGTCGGCTACCGGCAGCACGGCGACAAGCTCTATGAGCTGAAGGAAAGCGAGGTCGCCCGCAAGCGGGCCGAGATCGGCATGGTCTTCCAGCGCTTCAACCTGTTCCCGCACATGACCGCGCTCGGCAACGTCATCGAGGCGCCGATGCGGGTCAAGGGCGTCCGCAAAGCCGACGCGGTCGGCCGCGCCCACGAGCTGCTGGCGCAGGTCGGGCTGGCCGACAAGGCCGAGGTCTACCCCGCGCAGCTCTCCGGGGGCCAGCAGCAGCGGGTGGCGATCGCCCGCGCGCTGGCCATGGATCCCAAGCTCATGCTGTTCGACGAGCCGACCAGCGCGCTGGACCCCGAGCTGGTCGGCGACGTCTTGGACGCGATGCGGAAGCTGGCCGAGAACGGCATGACGATGATCGTGGTGACCCACGAGATGGGCTTCGCCCGTGAGGTCGGCAGCCACCTTGTCTTCATGGACCAAGGCGTCGTCGTGGAAGAAGGCCGTCCCACGGAGGTGTTCGCAAACCCCCGCCACCACCGCACCAGGGCGTTTCTGTCCAGAATCCTCTGATCGCCGGCGCTATTGGCGAGCTCGGCGTCTACCGGTCGGCCCCGGCGTTGGCTCGCCGTCGACGATCCCTGCCGGTGCTCATGCCGGCTGCGCTGGTGGCGTCCGACGGTACAGGCCCTTCGTGGAGGTGTAGGCGCGCCTGTCCAGCTCGAGCGCCGCCTCGCGGATCTTCGCCAGCGCCGCCTGATCGAGGTGCACCAGCTCGACCAACGCCAGGGTCTCCTTCTCGGTCTCTTTGGTCCCCGCGAAATCGGCCCGAATGTTGCCCACGTCGGCCGCGTAGAATTTCTGCTGGTGGGCGTTGGGCTCGTCCGGGTTCCACTCATCGGTGACCAGCACGTTGTCATAGCACCTCGAGGGGACGCAGGTCCGCTCGCCGGCCTTGAGCACACTCGCCGTGTCCTTGAAGTCGATCGCCGGTGCCCACCCCTGCAGGTAGCTGGAGGTTCCAACGCGCGGGTCCGCCCGCATGATGACGCCCGCTCTCGCCCCCGCCAGACCGGTGATCCAGGTGTCCGGGGCGCCGGTGAACTTCCCCTCCTCGTACTCCTCGGGGTACTCGCCCATGTTCCAGACGTTGCCGTCGTCGTCCTGCGCGTGGAAGGCGAGCTCCGCCTCGGCCACCTGGCCGGCGTTGTAGTCCACGTCGTAGAGGACCACGTTGCGCACGCCGTCGATCCCCTTGGTGAGGTCGGTGACGGTGAACACCACGCGGTGCTCGACACGCTCGCCGTCCTGGTTGATCTGCCCTGAGTAGACGAACTGGGTTCCCGGCTGCAGCGGGAACCACTTGTTGGTGATCGCGGTCGAGTGGCTGAACCTGGTCCGGTCGTAGTCCTTGTCGGTCGCGTCCTTCGGGGCGGGCCGGGTCGTCGGGCTGACGGACGTCGCGGACCGGGCTCCCGCCGCACCGGCGCCGTTCGAGCTGCACGCGGTCAACGCGAGCGGCAGCGCCAGTGCCGCGACCGCCAGGCGGCGGATAGCGGTTGATCGATTGCTCATGATGCCTCCCTCACGGGCTGGTTCCGGCGCCTGCCGAAGCGCAGGTACAGCGAGGGCACGACGAACAGGTTGAGCAGCGTCGAGGTGAACAGGCCGCCCAGGATCACAATGGCGAGCGGGTGCTCGATCTCGTGGCCGGGGATGTCACCGGTGATCACCAGCGGCACCACGGCCAGCCCGGTGGCCAGCGCGGTCATCAGGATCGGCGAGAGCCGCTCCCGGGCCCCGCGCAGGACCAGCGCGGGACCGAAGGTCTCGCCCTCGTACCGCTCGAGGTGCTGGAAGTGGTTGATCATCAGGATGCCGTTGCGCGCCGCGATCCCCATCACTGTAAAGAACCCCACCAGCGAGCCGAGCGAGATGATGCCGCCGCCGAGATAGGCAGCGAGCACACCGCCCACCAGCGCCATGGGCAGCGTCAGCAGGCTCAGCGCCGCCAGGCGGAAGCTGCCGAACGCCGCCTGCAGCAGCAGCAGGATGGCGATCGCGGCGCCGATCGCGAACACCATCAGGCGCCGCTGGGCGGCCTGCCGCTCCTGGTACTCCCCCAGCACCGTGGCGTCGTAGCCGCGCGGGAACTGGATCGCCTTGACGCTGCGGTCGACCTCGCGCGCCACCGAACCGAGGTCGCGCCCGCGCACGTTGGCGCCGACGTCGATGCGGCGCGAGTTGTTGTCACGCTCGACCACGTTCGGGGTCGGCTTGACCGCAACTTTGGCCACGTCGCCCAGGCGCACGTGCCCGCCGGCCGGCGTGTCGATCGGCAGGTCCTCGATGCTGGTCACGCTTTGGCGCGTCCTCGGCGTGCTCCAGACCTGCACGTCGTAGGCCTTGCCGCCCCGGAAGATGTCGGCGACCTCCTCGCCCGCCACCAGTGTGGAGGCCGCGCGGCGGACGTCGCCTGGCTTGATCCCGAAGCGCCGGGCCTTGGCCAGGTCCACCTGGACCTCCATCTGCGGCACGTCCACCACGAAGTCCGCGTGGGCCTCGACGACCCCCTTGATCCCGTGCAGGACCTTCTCCACCTCCGCGGCCTTGTTGCGGAGCACCTCCAGGTCGGGGCCGTAGATGCGCACGACGATGGCCTCGCTGGTTCCCGTCAGCACCTCCTTGATGCGCTCGTTCAGATAGGTCTGCACGTCGGTGTAGACGCCGGGGTAGCCGGCGACGGCGTCCTGGAGGGAGGCGAGCGTCTTGTCGTAGTCGGCCCTGGGGTCGATGCTGATCCAGTTCTCGCCGAAGTTGACGCCGACGATCTCCTCCCCCATCAGGGCCTGCCCGATGTGGGACCCGAAGTTGCGGATCCCGGGGATCGCTCGCAGCTCGCGGCTGCCCTGCGTGACGATGCGCTGTTCCTCGGGCTGGGAGGTGCCCGGGAAGGTGATCCAGTGCATCAGGAAGTCGCGCTCCTTGAACTGCGGGAAGAGCGATTCCCCGAGGGACGGCACCGCCGCGACGCCGAGGGCGATGAACACCGCGACGGTCGCGTACGCCCAGCGTGGCCGCCGGATGACCCGCGCGAGCCCTACGGAGTAGACCCGCTGCAGCCAGGCGACCAGCGGCGACCCGCGGCGCTCCAGCGACGCCCCCCGCAGCAGCAGCAGCGCCAGCGCCGGCGTCACCGTCAGCGCCACCACCAGCGAGGCCAGCACCGCCAGCCCGTAGGAGAGCGCAAGTGGCCGAAAGAACGAGCCGGTGAGGCCCTCCAGGAAGTAGACCGGCACGGCCGCCGCCACGATGATCAGCGTCGCGTAGATGATCGGGCCCCGCACCTCGAGCGAGGCCTCCAGGACGATCGCCGCTGTCGACTTGTCGGTCCCCTCCCTGCGGTACTGGCGCAGGCGCCGCAGGATGTTCTCGATGTCGATGATGGCGTCGTCGACCACCACCCCGACGGCGATCACCAGTCCCGCCAGGATCATCGTGTTGATGGTGGCCCCGCGGACGAACAGCACGAACCCGGCCGACACCAGCGACAGCGGGATCGCCACCAGGCTGATCAGGGCGCTGCGCCACTCGAACAGGAAGAAGGCGAGCACCAGGAGCACCAACAGGCAGCCGAGCAGGAGCGCGTTGGTGAGGTTGTGGAGCGCCGTCTCGATGAAGCTGGCGGGCCGGAAGATGGTGGGGTCGACGTCGATGCCCGGCAGACCGGGCTGGAGCTGCCTGAGCGCCTGCTCCACCCCGCGGGTCACGTCGAGGGTGTTGGCCCACGGGAGCTTCTCCACGATCAGCATGAGCCCCGGGCCGTCGTTGATGACCGCGTCCCCCGCCAGCGGCTGGTGGCCCTCCACCACCTGGGCCACGTCACCGAGCCGCAGCGCCTTGCCGTTCTGGGTCTCGATGACGACCTGGGAGAGGTCCTTCGGCGTGGCGATGGGCAGAATGTGGCGGACCTGGAGCCGCTGGTTGGGGGTGTCCAGGAAGCCGCCGGTGCCGACCACCGCGCCGTTGGAGAATTTCAGCAGGCCCACGTCCAGGGCGTCCGCGGTGGTCTCCATGACCTGTTCCAGCGAGACGTCGTGCGCTCGCATCTTCTCCGGCTCCGCCTGCACCTGGAGCATCTGGAGCCGCTCGCCCCAGATCGGCACGTTGGCCACCCCCGGCACCCGCAGCAGGCGGGCCCTGATCGTCCAGTAGGAGATCATCGACATCTCGGTCAGGGACCGGGTCTTCGAGGACAGCCCGATCTTCATCACCCGGCTGGTGGCCGACAGCGGCTGCAGCATCACCGGCGGGCTCGCCCAGGTCGGCAGGGTGGGCAGCACCGTGGCGATGCGTTCCTGGACGAGCTGGCGTGCCTGCAGCAGGTCGGTCCCGAGCTTGAAGATCAGCTCGATCGACGAGAGCTGCGGCACTGAGGCCGAGCGCATCACGTCGAGCCCAGGGATGCCGTTGAGGCCGTCCTCCAACGGCACGGTAACCAGCTGCTCCACATCGGCCGCGGAGAGCCCGAGGCAGGCGGTCTGGATCTGCACGCGCGGCGGCGCGAACTCGGGGAAGACGTCCACCGGGATGCCGCGAAGCTGCACCACGCCGAAGACCATCATCCCCGCCGCCGACGCGACGACGATGTAGCGGAACCTCAAGCTCGACCCAACGATCCAACGCATCATGGCTGGAGGTCTCCTGGTGCGATCCCTAGGACCTGATCCCGGTCACTCCTCGCCGACGCCGAGCTCGGCACCGAGCAGCTCGGCCGCACCGACCGTCACCACCGTGGTGCCAACCGCTGGGCCATCCGAGAGAACCGCCGTGTCCCCTTCGATGAAGTCGATCTCGATGTGCTGGCGCAGGTACGTCAGCGGCCGCGGGCTCGTGAACGCCCAGGTGTCCCCGCGCTCGTCGTAGAGCACCGCCGCGTAGGGGACGACCTTCCGCGTTGCCCGCACCCCCACGCCGGCAGCCCGCGCGGGCGCCGTCACCGGCTGGGCGCGAACCTCGGCCGTCTGGATGCCGAGCCGGTCAACCGCCTGCTGGGACAGGGTCACGCGGCTGAGGTCGGTTCCCTCCACCGGCTCGACCTTGGCGTCGCGATAGCCCTCGGTCGGCTCCTCGGCCTGCCCGCGCGAGCACGCCGAGACGCCGAGAATCAGAGCGGCGACGAGCAGCAGTGCCGCGGCTCTCCATCGATTGCTGTGCTGCATCGCTTCCCCCTTGCGAGCCTTGAGCATCCCCGCAGCCCGATCACCCCGAGGCCGTGCTGAGGGCCGGTTGCGCCTCGGACGGGTCAGGCTGCGTGCGCGGCGCGAACCGTAGGTACAGGAACGGCACGATCAGGAGGCTGACCACCGTCGCGGTGACCAGGCCGCCCAGGATGACCACGGCCAGCGGACGCACGACCTCGAGGCCGGCGACGTCGCCGAGGAACACGAACGGGAGCAGGGGCAGCCCGGTCGCCAGCGCGGTCAGCGCGATCGGCGCGAGCCGTTCCTGCGCCCCTCGCAGGACCAGGCCAGCGCCGAACTCCTCGCCGTCCTCCTGCTGGAGACGCTGGTAGCGCTTGACCAGCAGGATGCTGTTCCGTGCCGCGATGCCCAGCAGCGTGAACAGCGCGGCGTACGAGCCGAGCGAGGTGATCTGGCCACCGAAGGCCAGCGCGGCCAGCACGCCGCCCACCAGCGCCAGGGGCAGGCTCAGGAAGACCAGCGCCGCCAGGCGCCAGCTCCCGAAGGCCGCCTGCAGCAGCAGGAGGATCCCGATCGCGGCGGCAACCGCGATGCTCAGCACCCATTGCTTGTCGGCCTGCAACTCGGCGGCCGTTCCGAGCACCTCCGCATGGTGCTCGAGCGGGAACTGGATGCCGCGCAGGCGCTGCTCGACGTCGTGCGTCACCGCGCCGAGCGAGCGCCCGCGGATGCCGGCGGTGACGTCGACATAGCGCGAGATGTCGTCGTGGTTGATGACGGTCGGGTTCGGCTCGACGCGCACGCTGGCCACGTCCCCGAGGCGCACCTGGCCGCCGACGGGCGTATCGACCAGCAGGTTCCGGATGCTGGTAAGACTGTGGCGGATCGGGGGCGCGCCCCACACCACCACGTCGAATACCTTCTGCTCCTCGAAGAGGTTGCCGACGGTGACGCCCGACAGCAGCGTGGCCGCGGCCCGGCGCACGTCGCCCGGCTTGATCCTGTGGCGCTCGGCCGCGCCGAGATTGACCTCGATCTCCACGGTTGGCTCGGTGGCCTGGACGTCCATGTGGGGCGCGGTGACCCCGTCGACCCCAGCGATGGCCTGGCGCACCTCCTCCGCCTTGCCGCGTAGCACCTGCATGTCCCGGCCGAAGACACGGACGACCAGCGGCGCGTCGCTGCCGGTCCGTACCTGCCGCATCTGCTGCTCGGGATAGGTGATCAGGTCGTGAGTCAGGCCGGGGTAGCCGGCGACGGCCTGCCTGATGGCGGTCACGGTCCTGCCGTAGTCCGCCTTGGGGTCGATGCCGACCCACAGCTCGCCGGAGTTGACGTTGACGACCTGGTCCGAGGTGATGGCGCGGCCGACGTGGGCGCCGACGTCGCTGACGCCCGGGATGGAGCGCAACTCCCGGGTGACCCGCACGGTGATCCGGTCCATCTCGGGCTGGGACATGCCCGGCGTGCCCTGCCACCGGATCAGCAGGTCCCGGTCCTGCAGCGGCGGGAGCAGCGCGCGCCCGCCGACCGCCGGGAGCACCGCGATGCCAGCCAGGGCGATGACGCCGATGGCGGCGAAGCCCAGGCGGGGTCGCAGTACGAGCCGCGTGAGCGCCGAGGTGTGGCCGCGTTCCAGCCAGCTGGCGAGCGGGGACTCGCGGCGCCGCAGCGGCGCGTTGCCGAACAGCAGCAGTGCCAGCCCTGGCGTGACCACGAGCGCCACCAGCATCGAGACGAGGATCGCCAGCAGGTAGGAGATGGCGAGCGGCCGGACGAACGAGCCGGTCAGGCCCTTCACGAAGAAGATCGGCGCGGTGGCCAGCGCGATGATCAGCGTCGCGTACAGCAGCGGGCCGCGGACCTCGAGGGATGCGTGGAGGATGGTGGCGAGCTTCGACTCCTGGTCCGCCTGGTCCTCCCGAGCCGCGATGGCCCCGCGGTGCTGCTGGAGGCGCCGTCTGATGTTGTCCACGTCGACGATGGCATCGTCGACCACCACCCCCAGAGCGATCGCGAGGCCCGCCAGCAGCATCGTGTTGAACGTCACTCCGCGCAGGTAGAGCACGTACGCGGCCATCACCAGGGACAGCGGGATGATCGCCAGGCTGATCAGCGCGACGCGCCAGTCGAGCAGGAACCCGCCCAGCAGCACGATCATGATGACCAGGCCGATCAGCAGCGCCAGGGCGAGATTGTGGATCGCCGTGTCGATGAAGTCCGCCGGCCGGAAGAGGCTGGTGTCGATGACGATGCCGGAGAGCCCGGGCCGCATGTCCTCGAGCGCCGCCTCCACCGCGCGGGTCACCTCGCGTGTGCTGGCCCCGGGGAACTTCTGGATCACCAGCATGAGGCCGGGCCCGCTGTCGCCGATCGCGTCACCGATCAGCGGCTGATGATCCTCCACCACCTGGGACACGTCGCCCAGGCGCAGCGTCTTGGCGCCGGTGCCCTCGACGGTCACCCGGGACAGGTCCTTGGCCGTGGTGATGGGCGAGATATGCTGGATCCCGAGCCGCTGGTTGGAGGTGTCGATGAAACCGCCCGTGCCGGGCGTCGAGGCTTCGGTGAAGCTCAGCGGCGACACCCACAGCGCGTTCGCGGTGCTCTGGATGACCTGGTCGAGCGAGATGCCCTGCCCTCGGAGCTTCCGCGGATCGACCTGCACCTGGAGCTGCCGCTCGCGCTGGCCCCAGATCGCCACGTTCGCCACGCCCGGCACGCCCATCAGGCGGGGCCTGATCTTCCAGCGGGCGAGCACCGACATGTCGATCAGGGACACGTCCCTGGAGGACAGCCCGATCATCATGACCCGGCCGGTCGACGACAGCGGCTGCAGCATGCTCGGGGCCTTGGACACATTCGGGATGCCGCCGGGGGCCTGGACCAGGCGCTCCTGCACCAGTTGCCGCGCCTTCAGCACGTCGGTCCCCGGCTGGAAAATCAGCTCGATCCGCGACAGCCCAGGAAGCGACTGGGAGCGGATCTGGTCGAGAAACGCCACCCCGTTGAGCAGATCCTGCTCGAGCGGGACGGTGACCAGTTGCTCCACCTCTTCCGCCGAGAGCCCCAGCGCCTCGGTCTGGATGTCGACCAACGGAGGGTTGAACTCGGGAAGGACGTCCACCGGCGCGCTTCGGAGTTGCGTGATGCCGAGCAGCATCAGCCCCGCGGCAACGGGCACCACCAGGAGCCGCAACCTCAGACTCGACCCAATGATCCAGTGCATCATCTCGGAACACCGCCCCGTGCAGCGATCATTGGCAAACCACCTCCGGAGCAGCGGCGGGCGTGATCCGGCCATCCGCTGTGGTAGGCGGGCGCTTCAGGGGTATGGAAGCTGCGTGAACGCGCAGCGGGCGGCGGGCGCCAGTTCTCTCGAACGAGCCACACGGTCGCTCGTCGCGACGAAGTTGGGAAGGCACCGGGCCCCCTCAAGCCCCTCACGGTGCCTGTCCAGTACAAAACCGCTTCAAGAAAAGGATCGGGTTAGGACGCTGAACCAGTCAAGTACCCAAATATACTAATTCGCCTACTGCGAGGTGGTGGTTCTCATCGAATTCTCATTACGCTTCTTAACGGACTCTTATCTAGCCAGGTGAACTCGGCCGCTGCCGGGTGGCCGCCACCGCTTGCTCGACCGCCCACGGCGCAAGGCCGCAGGCCACAAGAGCGGAGGCTGAGGGGTTCGAACCCTCGAGGAGGTTGCCCCCCTACACGCTTTCCAGGCGTGTGCCTTCGACCGCTCGGCCAAGCCTCCGCGCGCAGTCTACGCGAGCCGGTAAGGTCCGGGCATGCGCGTGGAGGAGCTGCGGCGCCTGGCGGAGGCGAACGGGGTTTCCAGCCGCTTCCGGCTTGCCAACGGGCGCTGGAACCAGGTCCGGCCGGAGACCCTGGAGGCCGTGCTGGCCGCGATGGGCGCCGACCCGGGCGCCCCGGCCACGGGGGGCGCCGACCCGGGCGCCCCGGCCACCCCGGCCGGTGCGCCGGTGCTCGTGGCCCGGCTGGGACGCGAGGCCGGCTGGGCGCTCCCGGCGGGTTCGCTGGTGGTGCTCGAGTCCGGCGAGGAGCGCGCGCCACCCGCACGGCTCCCCGGTGACCTGCCGCTCGGCCGGCACCGGCTGGTCCATCCGGGAGGAGAGCGCCGCCTGGTGGTCGCGCCCGAGGCCTGCCACCTGCCGGACTGGCTCGCCGGCGGCGGGCGCGCGCGGGGCTGGGCGGCGCAGCTCTACGCACTCCGCTCGCGGCGGAGCTGGGGCATCGGCGACCTCGGCGATCTGGCCAGGCTCGCCGGCGGGCCGGACCGGCCCGACTTCGTGCTGCTGAGCCCCCTGCACCACGCGCCACCCACCGACGACAGCCCCTACTACCCATCCAGCCGGATCTTCCACAACCCGCTCTACCTGGAGGTGGAGGCGGTCCCGGAGGTCGAGGCGCTGCCCGCGCCCGGCCGGGAGCGGCTGGCCGGGCTGGCCGCCGGCGGGCGGGCGCTGACCGCTGAGCGCCTGCTGGACCGGGTCGCCGCCTGGCGCCACAAGGACGAGGCGCTGCGGGCCTGCTGGGAGGCGCTCAGGCTGCGCCCGGAGCGGCTGGCCGCCTTCGAGCGGTGGCGGGCCACCGCCACCGACCTGGAGGAGTTCGCGGGCTTCTGCGCGCTCCAGCGGGAGCACCCTGGCGATTGGCACGCCTGGCCGGCCGAGCTGCGCCATCCCAGCTCCGCGGCCGTGGCCGCCTGGCGCGCGGCCAACTCCGGCGAGGTCGGTTACCACGCCTACCTGCAATGGCTGCTCGACGAGCAGTTGCGGGCCGCGGCGCGGCGGGCGGGTGGCGCCGGGCGGGCCGGCGTCGTCAACGACCTGGCGGTCGGGTTCGACCCCGGCGGGTTCGACGCCTGGTGGATGCAGGACCTGCTGGCCCTGGGCGTGACCGTTGGCGCGCCGCCCGACCTGCTCGGCCCGCATGGGCAGGACTGGGCGCTGCCGGCGTTCGTCCCCGGACGCCTGGCCGAAACGGGGTACGAGCCCTTCGCGCGCACGCTGCGGGCCGGGATGGCGCACGCCGGCGGGCTGCGGCTCGACCACGTGATGGGCCTGTTCCGCCTGTTCTGGATCCCTCCGGGCGCCTCGCCCAGCGAGGGGACCTACGTCCGCTACCCCGCCGACGACCTGCTCGGCGTGCTTGCCCTGGAGAGCCACCGCGCCAGGGCGCTGGTGATCGGCGAGGACCTCGGCACGGTCCAGGAGGGCGTCCGCGAGCGGCTGGCGACCGAGCGGGTGCTGTCCTACCGGCTGGTCTGGTTCGAGCGGGGGCGCGGCGGGCGTCGCCGCGCGGCCCGCTATCCGAGGCTTGCGCTGGCCGCGGTCACTACCCATGACCTGCCGACCGCGGCGGGCTGGCTGCGCGGAGACGACCTCCGCGAGCTGGCCGCCATCGGCGTGGTAGCGCCCGACCAGCTCGCCGCCCAGGCCGAGGCCCAGGAAGCCGAGCGTGCGGAGCTGTTTCGCCTGCTGGAGGCGGAGGGCGTCCTCGAGGAGGGCGAGCGCTCGGTCGACGAGGTCGTCGCCGCGCTCTACGCCTTCCTGGCGCGCACACCCGCCATGCTGGTCGCCGCGACCCTCGAGGACGCGGTCCTGTCGTCCGAGCGGCCCAACGTCCCCGGCACCACCACCGAGCGCCCGAACTGGCGCATCCCCCTGCCGGTCCTCCTCGAAGACCTGTGGGACCTCCCCAGCTTCCGCCGGCTGGTCGCCGCCACCAAGCGGCAGTGACCTGTGCGGTGGGACACGCCCGGCGGCGGGCCGGTCAGCCCCTGGACGCCGGGCGGGCCGGGTAGCCCTCTGGCAGCAGGGTGTCGCCGTAGTAGACCTGCCACTGGTGATAGCCGAGGAAGGCACGCTGGTCGGCGCGCATCTGCTGGGCGTAGGCGGTGACCGCCCGCACGTACAGCGGGCTGTGGTTGTAGGCGTAGAGAGCGCCGGCCATGTCGGCCGGGGCGCCGTTGGCTCGCAGCAGCCCGGTGGCGGCGAGGATGGCGTCGTGGACCGAGTCGATATCGACGCCGGCGGCCACGTTGGCCCGCACCACCGGGCGCAGGGTCGCCGGCACCAGCGACAGCATCGTTGGCAGCAACGCGGGGTCGCGGACCACCGCGCGGTAGGCCCGCTGCTGGGCATGGCCGAGCGCGGGCAGCTCCGCGTCCGGCGTGCCCGGATCGCGGATCGCCCGCTCCGCCCTGGTGAGCGTGGCGGCCAAGCCCGCCGCCGTGGCGGTTGGGTCCGGCGGCGCGGTGGTCGCGCCCGGGCCCGGGGGCGCCGTGGTCGCGCTGCCGGGGGCAGTCGCCGTGGTCGCGGATGCGCCCTGGGTGGCCGTCGTGGCCGGGGCTGCCGCCGAATCCGGGCCGGCCGGCGAGCGACCACCTGAGCACGCCGCCAGGCCCAGCGCCACCAGCACGATGGCGGCGACCCGGCGGGCCCGGTGGGCTGCTCCTGGGGATTCCAACATCGGTCCCGCATGGTTTCACGGTCGAGGGTGGTCCGGCCAGCTACGCCGGATGGCCCACGAAGGCCAGCTCGGAGATCGCGGTGAAATCGCGCTCCGGCGTGGCGGTGGTCCTGGTGATCTCGATGGTGACCCTGCGGGTGCGGACGTCCACGGTGAAGGTCTGCAGCTCGGCGAGGTCGGCGAAGGTGACCGTGACCGGAGGGTCGTGGTCGAAGGAGCAGCGGACGGCGACCACCCGGCGTTCCTGGTGGAAGCGGTCGGCGTGGTCGGCGGCGTCGACCTTGGCGTAGCCGGGGACGACGCCGATCGAGGTGAGCGCGACCGGCTCGTCCCACTCGGCCCGGATGGTGGTGCCGACGCCGTCGCCGGCGACGCGCCAGGCGGTGGTGGGATCGTCGTCGACCAGGTTGGCGACGCCGTAGGACACCCGCTCACCGGACGCGTCCAGCGCCGGCTTGGCCGTGTCCGAGGCGCGCAGACGGTCCGGCCGCAGGATCGCCGGGCGTTCCGTGGGAATCGCCGACGTCGTGGTGGCGGGCGTCGCGGCCGCGGGCATGGTGGGCCTGGCGCCTGCGGGCACGATCGGCGCGACCACGGGCCGGTCGGCCGCCGCGGCGCGAGCGCCGCTCACCTCGCCGGCGACCAGCCCGGACATCTCCGGCCACGACAGGCTGCCGGCAAGGACCAGCAGCCCGCCCGCCAGCAGCAGGCCCGGGCGCGCCGGGCGCACCCGCCTGCCGTCTCCGGCGCCACGGACGCGGGCCACGAGCAGCAGCCGCAGGGAGGCGGCCGCCATCGCCACACCGGTCAGGCCGACGGCGGCCCGCGGGCCGCGCAGGAAGGCGATCACGCTCGCCATCAGCAGGAACACGATCAGGACGGCGACCGGGGTCGCGCTGGCCGGGCGGCTGGGCGGTGACTGCTGGGAAAGGTTCATGGGTCGGGCTCCCTGTCGGTCGAAGTCCGGCTCACCGGGGCACCCTTGGGGCTCCCCGGACCCTCTGCGTCCCTAGGTCGCGGGTTCCAGGTGGAGGCCGCGCTCGAGGATCCGCATCCGCTGCCTGATGAAGGCGGAGGTGTCCACGCCCTCGTCCTCGAGGTGGTCTCCGATGGCCTGGAGCACGTGGAGGTCGACCAGCTTGCGGTACTTCTCCACGTCCAGCCGCTGGAAGTAGCTGTGGCAGCCGGGCGCGGCGCCGAGCTCGCGCACGGAGGTCCGCGCCCCGTAGTCGAAGGACAGGTCCTCGCGGATGGCGGCCAGCGTGGTCTCCTGGTCGAGCCAGCGCCGGATCGGCGTCAGCAGCGCGCGGCCCGCCCGGGCGGGGGCACGGCAGAACGCGCTCGCGGAGGTCCGGGTGGTCGTGACGACCAGGTCGAGCAGCGCCCCGGGAGTCATCCGCGAGGGCATCGCGTCGACCACGTGGTAGGCGGCATTGATCGGCGGGAGCACGCAGCTCACCGCCTCCATGTAGAGCGTGCGACCGATGGTGGCGAACTGGAGGTGCACGGTCACCACCAGCTCCTCTTCCCAGGAGCCGATGCGCACGTCCAGGTACTGCCGCGCGGGGCCGGCCTGCTCGTCGGTGAGCCGTTCGATGTCGGTGCCGCCGGAGTGGAGCCGGGGTCCGGTCGGGCCCTCCGCCGGGCGCGTCCGGCTGCCCCGGAACGAGCTGCCGTCGACGAACACGTGCCGTTCGAGCTGGAGGCTGGTGAGCCGCTCACCGCCATCCAGGCGCACCCTGGCCAGGTGGCCGAGCTGGGCGACGACGCGGGCCTGGAGGTCGACGGCGCTGATGCGCGGTGACGGCGCGGGGCCGTCGATGAGGCGGCGCCTCGACGGGCGTTGCAGGTCGAGCACCAGCGACCAGGTACTGAAGGGCACGCCCGAGCCGACGAACGGAACGAAGCTCGAGTAGACCGTGGCGTGGCCGTACTGTTCGCGCGCGAGGTCCTCGAGGCGCCACTGGACCGCCGGGCTGGCGGTCGCCGGGGCGCGGCCGGGGTCGAACGCTCGCCGGCTGAGCCGCCTGACCAGGACGTCCCGGGTCTGGGCCGCCTCGACCAGCACGACGGCCCAGACCCCGAGCGGGAGCAGCACGAGCCCGAGCGATTCGCGCCGGAGGTCGATGACGTGGCTGGCCAGCGGCGCCTGGCGCAGCGCCAGCCCGGCGCCCAGGACGAACAGCGAGGAACTGACGGCCAGGGCCGCGAGCCGCCGCAGGTTCGCGGCCGGGCCGCGCGCCGTCCAGTCCCTCGCCAGGCGGTGCAGCCACCAGCCGGACCAGGCGGTGAGGGTGAGCGTGGCGGTCGGGACCGGACTGACGACCACGCTGGCCGCCAGCACGGCGAGGATCGCCAGGTCGCGGGCGAGCCGGCGGCGCCTGGCGGCCAGGCAGTGGCGGACGATTGGGACCAGGTCGATGCCGCGCGACGGGCAGACCGCGCGATGCCGCTCCTCGAGAACGTCATGGATGACCCGGTCGGCGAACTGGGGATCGATGTGCGCCCCCACGCAGAGGTACCGGGTCGCCGCGCTCGTCGCGGGATCCGGAGCACCGTGCGCCGCGTCGCGGCCCAGACGCTCCAGACCCGGCGACGCCAGCCCGGTCCTTGGCCGAATGGTATCCATTGCCGCAGCCGCCCCCTCTCAAGCCGCCCCATACGAGCTATTGGTCAAGTCTAAACTCTTTAGGTCTATCAGACGAATATTGCTATAAAAGCCCTATGGCCGCATGTGCGCGGACGGGAGGCGAAGGGGCAGGTCGCTCGGGTGGGCCGGCGGGGACCGGAGGGTGTCAGCAGCCGCCCCTGGTGGGGCACGTTGTCGCCGATCCACGCCTCGGCCTGCCGGAAGGGCGCATCGTGGTCGACCGTCATCAGGTCACCTATCTTGTCGAGGAGGGAGGTCGGTACATGCCTGAGCTGCCCGACGTCGAGGGCTTCCGCCGTGCCTTCGCCGAGCACGCGACCGGACGGACGGTCCTGGAGGTCACCTCCGTGGAGCCGTCGATGCTCCGCGACATCACACCCCGGGCGCTGGGGGACGCGCTGCGGGGGCGGCGGTTCGGCGAACCCGGCCGGGTCGGCAAGCTGCTGATCTGCGGGACCGACGGGCCCACCCTGCTGCTGCACTTCGGTATGACCGGCTCGCTGCAGTGGGACGAGCGGCCCCACCGGCACGACCGGCTGGTCCTGCGTCTCGACCAGGGAGAGCTGCACTACCGCAACATGCGCAAGTTCGGTGGCATCTGGCTCGCCCACGACCAGCCCGAGCTGGACCGGATCGTCGGGCGCCTCGGGCCGGACTGGCTGGAGGTCTCCCGCCCGCGGTTCGACGAGCTGCTCGATCGGCGGCGGCGCCCGATCAAGGGCGCGCTGATGGACCAGGAGATCGCCGCCGGCCTCGGCAACCTCACCGCCGACGAGGCGCTCTGGCAGGCCCGCATCGACCCGCGGCGGCCGGTCGCCTCCCTCGACCCGCGCGAGCGCGACGTCCTCTACCGCAAGATCGGCAAAGTCCTGCGCGACTCGATCCCCTACGGCCTGGTCCCCGCCAAGCGGACCTGGCTCACCGGCGCGCGCGACCGCGGGCAGCGCACCTGCCCGCGCTGCGGCACGCTCCTCCGGCGGGTCACGATCGCCGGTCGGACGACGGTCTACTGCCCCAGGGAGCAGTCCTAGACGTAGTCCTCGGCGCGGACGGCGCCGGTCACCGGCTCCCCCCGCACGAAGCGCAGGACGTTGGCGGCGGCCCGCCTGGTCGCCTCGTCGATGATCCCGGGCACCAGCGCGGAGTTGTGCGGCGAGCCGAGCAGGTTCGGCAGCTCGAAGAACGGATGCTCCACCCGGAACTCGCCGGAGCCGAAGGGCTCCACCCACCAGGCGTCGATCCCCGCCGAGAACTCCGGGTGCGCCCGGAGGTGCTCGTACAGGGCCGCCTGATCGACGACCTTGCCGCGCGCCACGTTGACCAGGACGGCTCGCGGCTTCATCAGGCCCAGCTCCCGTGCGCCGATCAGGCCGCTGGTGCGGCGGCTGAGGGGCAGGGCGATCACCAGCACGTCTGCCGCGGCGAGCACAGCGTCGAGGTCGTCGAGCGTCCCCACGAAATCGACCGGCTCGTCGGTCCGGCCGCTGGTGTTGATCGCGTGGACGCGGACCCCGAGCGCTCGCATCAGCCGGCCGGTGGCCTTGCCGATGCCGCCGAAGCCGAGGATCCCGCAGACCGCCCCGCGTACCCATCGACTGGGGGTCGACTGGTCCCAGACGCCGGCGGCGAGCTTGGCATGGCCCTCGGGCAGCCGCTTGAGCAGCGCCAGCGACATCGCCAGGGCGTGCTCGGCCATGGGCTCCGCGTAGGCTCCGACGTTGCTGGCGATGACCGCCTTTGGCGGCAACTGGTCGAAGGGGAGCTGGTCCGCGCCCGCGGAGAGGAGCTGCACGAACCGGCTGCCAAGGGTCGGGCCCTCGTCGGGGTGGAACTCGCGCCGCCAGTTCCACACCAGCAGCGCGTCGGCGGCCGCCAGCGTCCGGCCCCGCTCCCCCTCCGGCAGCTCGGCGACCGCCTCCGCCCGGACCTCGTCGCCGAACAGCTCGGCCAACTGGTCCCTTCCCAGCCGGAAGGTGACGGCGACCAGTGGGCGGTCGTCAGCCATTGGGGTCGTCGCCCAAGGTCGTCAGCTCAGATCCAGGTGACCCGGTTCGAGTCGCGCCCCTGCCAGCCGCCGGGGCCGCCGGGCCGGTGGTGGTGGCCCCGGCCAAAGGCGAAGAAGAAGACCCACAGCAGCGGCCACGGGAAGAAGAAGAACCCGCGGCTGACCGCGAGCAGCACCACGCCGACCACCAGGAACAGCGCCAGGAGCCGCAGCGCCACCGGCACGACCGCGCGAGCGCCGCGGCGGGCTGGCACCGGCTCCTCCTCGCCCTGCTGTCGTGCCCGCCATTCCGGCGGAAGGTCGGCCAGCAGCCGCTCCAGGTCGTTACGGGTCCGGGCGGCCAGTGCGCCACTCAGCCGTTCGTCGATCTCGGGCAGCGTCAGATAGCCAGCGACATGCGCTTCCTTGAGCAGATCGACGGTGCGGGCCCGCTCGTCGTCGCCGACTCGATAGCTGCCCAGCCGGCCAAGCTCGGTGCTCATGCGACATCCCTCTCCCGGGGGTCGGCTCGAGCGGCCCTCCCCCTCCGAACCAGTCTAGACCGGCAATCGAGTTGGGCAAGCCACTTAGGCCATGCGGCCGCGGACTTCTGGACGGCGCAGGGGCGGGAGGTTCCTCGGAGGCTGGCGACGCGGCGGCAGGTCGCGCAGCACCTCGGCGGTCACGCGGGCGACCGTGGCGACCGCCCGCTCGAACGCCTCGTCGGTCGCTGCGGTCGGGCGGGTGATCCCGCTGACCTTGCGGATGTACTGGCGCGCGGCGGCCTCGATCTCTTCGCTGGTGGCGGGGGGCTCGAGGCCCCGGAGGGTGGTGATGTTGCGGCACATGCAGCGATCTTCGACCAGGTCCGGGGCGGGGGCAAGCGTTGCCAGCCAGCGCCTCAGCTGCGAACATGTGTTCGATGACCAGCGAGGCGACCATCCTCCACGCCGACCTGGACGCGTTCTACGCGTCGGTCGAGCAACGCGACGACCCCGCGCTGCGCGGCCGGCCCGTGATCGTGGGGATGGGGGTCGTCCTGGCCGCCAGCTATGAGGCCAAGGCCTGCGGCGTCCGCACCGCGATGGGCGGGGCGCAGGCGCTGCGCCTGTGCCCCCAGGCGATCGTGGTCGCGCCCCGCATGTCGGCCTATTCCGAGGCGAGCAAGGCGGTCTTCGAGGTCTTCAAGCAGACAACGCCGCTGGTCGAGGGGCTGTCGATCGACGAGGCCTTCCTGGACGTCGGCGGGCTGCGGCGGATCTCCGGCCCGCCCACCGAGATCGCCGCACGCCTGCGGAGCGACGTCCGCGAGCGGGTCAGCCTGCCGATCACGGTCGGCGTCGCCAGGACCAAGTTCCTCGCCAAGGTGGCCAGCGGCGTGGCCAAGCCCGACGGGCTGCTGGTGGTCCCGCCCGACCGGGAGCTGGCGTTTCTCCATCCGCTGCCGGTGGAGCGGCTCTGGGGCGTCGGGCGGGTCACCGCCGGCAAGCTCCACGAACGGGGCATCCTCACGGTCGGCCAGGTCGCCCAGCTCGCCGAGGACACCCTGGTCTCCATGCTCGGGCTGGCCTCGGGCAGGCACCTGCACGCCCTCGCCCACAACCGCGACCCCCGCCCGGTGCACGTCGGCCGGCGGCGCCGCTCGATCGGCTCGCAGCGGGCGCTCGGCCGCTCGCGACGATCGCCCGAGGCCATCGACACCGTGGTCGTCGGGCTGGTCGACCGCGTCAGCCGCCGGCTGCGGACGGGCCACCGGGTCTGCCGCACGGTCATGCTGCGGCTGCGCTTCGACGACTTCACCCGGGCGACCCGCTCGCACACGCTGCCCGAGGCGACCGCGGAGACCCACACGATCCTGTTCACCGCCAGGGGACTGCTGACCGCGGCGATGCCGACGATCCGGCGGCAGGGCCTCACGCTGATCGGCGTGACCCTCGCCAACCTCGACGACGACAGCGCCATCCAGCTCACGCTGCCGTTCGACCAGCGCAGCCGGACCGCCCTGGACGCCGCGATCGACCGCCTGCAGGAGCGCTACGGCCCCTCCGCGGTCACCCGCGCCGTGCTGCTGGGCCGCGACCAGGGCCTGCAAGTGCCGCTCCTCCCCGACTGATCGCAGCGCGCGCCGGGGGCCCGGTCACTCCCAGTCGGCCAGCAGGGAGCCCAGATACGGGCGAGCCCGTTCGGCCGCGCCGCGACCCCCGTGCCAGGTGCAGCCCACGCCGAGCGCGGCCACCCGGCCGGTGCCGACCACCCGCCTGGCCGCCTCGACCACCGGCGGCCAGCCTGGACCGCCCGATGCCGGGAAGCGCAGACCGGGGAGCTGGTCGGGGTCCACCACGTCGAGGTCCAGGTGCAGGTACAGGGGGCCGTCCGGGAGCCGGTCGGCGGAGAGGTCGCCGACGTCGGAGCGCCGGATCGCCGCTCCCTCCAGGTAGGTCACCTCGGGCGGGTCGAGGTCGCGGGCGTCCACCAGCACCACCCGCTCCTCGCCCAGCGGGCGCAGGCCGAGCGGCCCGGCGAGGAGCTCCGGCCGGTACCCGACCAGGATGCGCAGCGGGATGCCGCCGAGATACCCGGAGGTGGTCGTCTCCAGCGTCTGCACGTCCCCGTGCGCGTCGAGGTGATACGGGACCAGGATGCGGGTCATACCGTGAGGCTAGCCCATCGGCCCGTCGACTTCGCGCAGATCATGCTCGACCCAGACATTGGGTTCGATATAGACGCCCTCGTCCCGAGCCAGGTCGATCTCGACGGGGACCAGCGCATCCGGCACGACGTGCTGACCGCCGCCAGGGAACCGCATGCCCGTCCAGCCCTCCCAGTCGGCCACCGAGCCGGTGATCCGCATGGACTCGGGGCAGACCGCGACGATCCTGCCGCCCAGGCGGACGTGCACCCGCAGCCACGGGTCGAACGGCAGGCCCTCCGGTGTCGTCCAGGAAACGTAGGACTCCATGGGGATGAGCGGATAGGCGCTCTTGCGGTTGGGTCGGACGGGCAGCACCAGCGCCCGGTGCCCGTGCTCAGCCGCTGCCGAGCGCAGCGCCTGGATGACCTGCCGGCTCAGGCGCCGGCCACGGTGGCTGCCCGCCACGGTGGCCGACAGCCCGACCGCCGCGGTCGGGGAACGTCCCTGGTCGTGGTCGTCGATCGCCTGCTCCACCGCGGCGTCCCAGCCAGCGGGCAGCCCCCGGACGGTCCCGTCCCAGGCGAGCGGCAGGCTGTGGCCGGTTCCGACAACCGAGCCGGCGCTGTCGTCGACCAGCACGACCTGGTAGTCGGCGAACTCCCTCAGGACCCGCGGCCAGAGGGCGGCGGCGACCGGCGTGGCCAGCACGAACGCCGGCCAGCCATCGGCGATGACCCGCTGGCTGGCATCGGTCAGCTCGGGAGCTTCGGCGAGCGTGCGGGTGCTGATCAACGCGGTCATCTTGCGATCCATGATCCATTCCGAGGCGGAAACCTTTCGCGGAGGTCGATAATAGTTGCATGCGTTGGTGGGGATGGCGGATCTGGCTCGCCGTAGGGGTCGGGCTCTGCGCTGCCTACTACCTGGCGCCCTCGGCACCGGCGAAGCTGGTCGTCTGGCCCGTGATCGGGCTGTCGTCGGCCGCGGCCATCGTGATCGGCGCCCGCTGGCACCGCCCCACCCCCGCCGTGGCCTGGTACCTGCTGGCCGGGGCGCTGGTGTCCTTGACGACCGGCGACACCCTCTACAACGTGCGGGTGCGCGTGCTGCACAGCGGGCAGGTGTTCCCGTCGCTCGTCGACCTGTGGTACCTGCTCACCTATCCGATGCTGATCCTCGGCCTGGTGCTGCTGATCCGCCGGCGAAGCCCGGGCCGCGACATCCCCAGCCTGATCGACGCGGCCATCATCACCATCGGGGTCGGGCTGCTGTCCTGGGTCTTCCTGATCGCCCCGTACGTGCATGCGCGGGAGCTTTCGCTGGCCGAGCGGTTGGTATCGATCGCCTACCCGCTGGGTGACGTGCTCGTGCTGGCGGTCGCCACACGGCTGGCGGACTCGCTGTTCCTGTTCCGCCAGCTCAACGGCACCTGGGAGGTCGGCGGGCCGGTCGATATCGGCTGGATCGCCTTCTTCGTGGGCTGGGGCGCCGCCGCGCTGCACCCCAGCATGGCCGAGCTGTCCAAGGCGGAGCCGACGACCATGCGCATGTCCCGGTCGCGGCTGCTGCTGGTGGCCGCCGCGGCGCTGCTGGCGCCGACCGTGCTGCTGATCCAGGCGGCGCGCGGGGCGCCGGTCGACACCACCATGCTGGCGGTCGTCACGGCGGCGTTGTTCCTGCTCAGCATGGCGCGGATGCGTGGGCTCACCACCGAGCTCCACGCGCAGCAGGAGCATGAGCGCATCATCCAGACGGCGCTGAACGCCACCAAGAACGTGCAGGACCAGGTGGCGGCCGACCTGCAGGACGGGCCGGCGCGGCGGCTGGCCATGATGGTGGCCGAGCTGGGGCAGGTCCGCGCCTACCTGGAGCGGGGCAGCGCGCGGGATGCCGACACGACGCTGGCCAGGCTGGAGAACGACATCGCGGACCAGATAGCCAACCTCCGGCGGCAGATGTCGGAGCTGCGCCCGCCGGTCGAGCAGTTCGGGATCGTCCAGGCGGTCCGCAGCCAGGTCGACGCGTTCACCAACGCGACCGGGGTGGCCTGCACGGTCGAGGCGGTCGACCGGCACAGCGCCGAGCTGCCCTCCGACGTGGAGACCGCCCTGGTCCGGGTGACCCAGGAGGCGCTGACCAACGTCCGCAAGCACGCTCGGGCCACGCACGTCTTCATCTCCCTGGAGGTGGACGAGGAGCTGATCCGGCTCCAGATCCACGACAACGGCGCGGGGTTCGAGGCCACCGCGGACGCCTCGAAGCTGGTCCAGCTCGGCCACTACGGCCTTGCCAACCTCCACGAATGGGTCGAGATGGCGGGCGGGCAGTTCACCGTCAGCTCCTCGCTCGGCCAGGGCACCACCGTCACCGTCACCGTGGAGCCGGTCCCCGAACCGGCGTGATCTGACCCGCCTCGGCCACCCGCGACGCCAGCCATCCCCGGGCGCCAGCCCGCCGCGGCGCCACCCACCGGGCCGACCGCTCGACGCGAGCCCTCGCACATCGCCCAGTGGTATACAGATGCCCGCAACTACTGAGAGCGGACAGATACGAGAAACTAACGAGTCAGAATTATTCGAAAAAGTGTGGCTTCAGCCGAAAGCTACGCCGCTGGCTCTTGTCGCCCGTAGGGTAAACTCCGCCCGCAAGCGGCGATCGCCGCGGGATTCATGTGGGGGGCAAGCATCATTGAATCCGATCAACCTGTGGTTTGTGCTCATTCTCCTCATGATGGTCGCCGCGGTCGGGTTCAGGATCTGGCGCAGGCCGCTGGCCCCGGTCCGGCTCGAGAAGATCGGCAGCCGAGAGGTCGCCGAGATGGTGCGGGACTTCCTGGGGACGGCAACGGACGGAGCCTTCGGCTTCCCGACCGGGTTCTTCCGGATCGACACCGACGCGAGCACGCCGACCAGGATCGTGGCACGCGAGGCGGTGATCTGGAGCAGCAAGTTCTTCACCATCCTGCGGCACTTCTACGTCGGGATCCTGGCGATCGCTCCCGAGTTCGGGTGCGTCGGCCTCTTCGCCGGCATCCTGCTGGCCGCCTTGCTGACGCCGTTCCTGCTCTACGCGGCGCTGGCCGAGCTTGTGCTGCGGTTCCTGCTGCGCTCCGAGATCGTCGCCGCGATCGCCCCGCTCCCCGGCAAGGACGCCGGCAGCGAGGTCGTGTTCACCCTGCGCGGACCGAGTGCCATGCTGATCGGCCGCGCGGTGGAGCGGGCGTTCCACCCGCCGGCGCTGCCCGACCGCATCCGGTCGCTGGCCGGCCTGCCGGCGCAATAGCCCTGCGACAGGAGCGATGCCGTGAGCGAGGGGAGCCCGGTCCCGACCGCCGGCGAGGGGAGCCCCGTCCCGACCGCCGATGCGATCCGTCAGGCCGTCCATGACGAGTTGGACCAGGTCATGCCGCACCTGGTCATCGCGCTCAAACGCGACCGGGCCTTCAGCGCCCTGGAGGAGCGGCTGCGGGTGGCTGAGCGTCGCCTGGAGGCCCGCCGTGAGCGTCCGGTGGCGGTGGAGTTGCTGCGGGTGCTGCACCGGCTTCGGCACCTGGATTTCGACCTGGCCGTCAAGGCGGCGCTGGACCAGGAGCTGGTCGGCGTGCTCGCCAAGGCCGGCTACGAGGAGATCGGCGAGGTCGGCGAGCCGTTCGACCCGGTCCGCCATCAGGCACTGGACGGCGCCACCAGCGACGGGCGGGGGTCCGTCGTGGAGCTGTATGCCACCGGGCTGGCGTGCTCGGGAGAGGTGACGGTGCCTGCGCAGGTCCGCGTCGCCGCCGAGCCTGCCAGCCCCAGGGGTGAGGAGGTACAACCAGCATGAACCCGGTCATTGGCATCGACCTGGGCACGACCAACTCGGCGGTCGCCTACACCGACCCCCAGGGGACCACGACCACCATCGCCGGGACCGACGGCACCCGCATCGTCCCCTCGGCGATCCGGTTCCCGCCCGGCGCGGACCCGGTCGTCGGCAAGCAGGCCAAGCAGTACGCGGTGGTGGAGCCGGACCGGGTCGCGCAGTTCTTCAAGCGTGGCATGGGCGAGAAGACCTTCCTTCCCGATGACGCGCCCTTTGTCGTGGACGGCAAGACCTGGTCGCCGGAGGAGCTGTCCTCGCTGGTCCTGCGCAAGCTGAAGCAGATGGCCGAGCAGCATTTCGGCCAGCCGGTCAGCAAGGCCGTGATCACCGTGCCCGCCTACTTCGGCGAGCCGGAGCGCGCCGCCACCCGGGATGCCGGCGAGCTGGCCGGCCTGGAAGTCGTGCGGATCATCAACGAGCCGACCGCCGCGGCGCTGGCCCACGGGGTCGACCAGGGCGGCGAGCCGGGCAACGTGCTGGTCTTCGACCTCGGCGGCGGCACCTTCGACGTGACCGTGATGACGGTCGGCGCCGACCGCGCCATGGAGGTGATCGCCACCGGCGGCGACCGGCGGCTGGGCGGCATCGACTTCGACCGGCGCATCCTGGAGCGGATCGTCCAGACGGTCGCGGCTGAGACGGGGACGGACCTGAACGCCGACACCTGGGCGCTTTCGGAGGCGATGGAGACCGCCGAGCAGCTCAAGATCGAGCTGTCCGCGGTGGAGACCGCCACCCGCAGGATCATCGCCGGCGGCCGGCCGGTGCTGTTCAGCCTCGGCCGCCAGGAGCTGGAGAAGCTGCTGGCCGACAAGCTCCAGGAGGTCGAGGACACCGTCGTCTACACCATCCAGGAGCGGGCCGGCCTGAAGTCCAGCGACATCGGCACCGTGCTGCTGGTCGGCGGCTCCAGCCGCATTCCCGCCTTCCAGCGCCTGCTGGCCAGGATCAGCGGCCTCCAGCCCAGGTTCTCCCGCAACCTCGACGAGGACGTGGCCCGCGGCGCCGCGATCATGGCCGCCAAGCTCGGCGGCGAGCTGGACGCGCGCAGCGAGCTGGCGCACCTGCCGCCGCCGGTCGACGTCGCCTCCCACGGGTTGGGCGTCACCATCGTCGGCGAGCACGGCACCGACGTCAACGAGGTGATGATCCCGGAGGGTGCCACCATCCCGGCGGTGGTGAGCCACCAGTTCGGGGCGGTCGAGGACGGCCAGACCCACGTCAGGGTGGTGCTGAACGAGGGCGAGGACAGCGACCTGGAGTTCGTCCGCCAGCTCGGTGACGCCGTTGGGCCGCTCGGCCGGCCGGTCCGCCGGGGCCATCCCATCCGCATCGATATGCAGTACACCGCCGACCAGCTCATCATCGTCAAGGCCTACGACGGCGAGACCAGCCAGTTCATCTGCGAGCTGGAGCTCCGCTACCAGGGGCGGCTGTCGGAGAAGGAGAAGAACGCAGCCCACAACTACCTGTCCAGGCTCGACGTTGGCTGACCTCGAGAGGCGACCATGAGCGAGGCCGCCTGGCTCAGGCGGACCGACATCCCGGCACCGCGGACCGAGAAGAAGCTGCTGGAGTTCTTCGGCATCCCACCCGATGGCTACGACCAGCTCGAAGCGAACATCGCCAGGAAGCGCCGGCGCTGGCACAGCATGAAGAGCGGCGTCAGCCCGCAGGGACGGCAGCGGGCCGAGGCGGTCCTGCGGTTGATCCACAGCGGCTCCGAGACGCTGCTGCGCGGCGCCTCGACCGAGGAGGTCGTCGGAGGGGCCGACCAGGCTCCGGTGGCCGAGACCCTGGACGTCACCCTCGAGGACCTGTGGTCGGTGATCGACGACCTGCTCGCCAACGACGAGTACGAGCGGGCGCTGCAGGTCGCGCGGGACGCCCGCCGGCGCTGGCCGGACGTCGCCCGACCCCATGCCGCCTACGCCTGGGTCGTCTGGGTCGGCTGGCAGGCCGAGTTCTTCATCCGCACCCCGTTGCTCGAAGAGGCGCTGACCGAGGCCGGGCGGGCCCTCCGCGACGCCGTGGCGGAGCCGCGGAGCGCGGAGCGGCTCGCGACCTGGGACAGCCGCATCGGCCTGCTGCTGGCGCTGGAGCGTCCCGCCAAGGCCCTGGATGCCGCGCGGGACGCCCAAGCCGCGCTCGGCGGGCTGCCCTCACAGTTGCGCGTGCACCGCGCCGAGGCCCTGGTGCTGACCGGGCGGCCCGACGACGGCATGGTCGAGGCCATCCAGTGCGTGATCGGCGCCCGCAGCGACCGGGCCCTGCTGGCGGCCCTGCGGGGCCGCTGCACCACCATGCTGACGCACCGGCTGGTCGAGGGGCTGCTGCCGATCAGCTCCCCCGAGGGCCTGCACCGCTACGTCGAGGCCGTGAACGTGGCCGCCTGGTGCGCGCGCGGCGTCCCGGAGGCCGAAGAGCTGGTCCGGCCGCACCGGCTGTGGGCCGCGCAGGCCAGCCAGCGGGTCTTCGCCGGGAGCTGGGAGCTGCGGTCCTTCTTCGCCGTCTGCACCGCGTTCGCGTCGCTGCTCCCCCACAACCGCGCCCGCTCCCAGCCCGCCTGGCAGATCTACGTCAACGGACCCAAGGACGGCGGCGCGGCCTGGAACCTCATCGCCCAGACCGGGTTCGTGAAATCGGCCCACCGGGCCACCGAAAGCAGGCTGCCATGGAGCAAGTCACCTACGCGTGCATGACCGACGGCTGCCAGCGCCAGGGTCAGGCGACCTTCAGCCGCTGGTGCCAGGCGTGCGGGCTGCCGAACGAAGCCGGGTCGAACGCCGGCGCCGCGCAGTCGGGCCAGCCTCCGTGGTCGGCGGACCCGGTCGGCCCCGCCGCGCGCGCGGCCTCCAGCCCGGTGTCCGCCGATGGGCGCGGGTCCGGGGCCGTGGCGATCACCGTCGTCGTGGCGCTCACCGCGGTGGTGCTGTTCGCCACCCATTCGCTGCTCGGTATCGGCGGCTCGGACTCGTCGGCCTCGGTCGCCGCGACCTATCCGTACGAGGTCGAGACCGATCAGACGGAGCCGTCCACGGAGCCCCCCGCCACGGAGCCGACCGAGGACACCGCCAACGGCTTCGGGGAGACCTCCCCGACGGAGACCTTCACCACCGAGGACCCGGCCACCACCGACACGACCATCGCCGGGCCACCGACGGAGCTCGCCTCCAGCGCCAGCGCCTCTGCCTCGGTAACCGCGCCCGACAGCAAGGACGACGCCGGCACTGTCGTCTCCTACGAGGCCGAGCGCCTGCTCGACGGGGACTCGTCGACCGCCTGGCGCGCCAAGGGGGACGGGCAGGGCCTGACCGTGACGATCACCCTGGCCGGGCCGGCGCACATCACCGAGGTCGGGCTCATCCCCGGCTACGACAAGACCGACCCCGTCAGCGGGAGGAACCGCTTCTTCCAGGACCACCGCATCAGCGAGGTGACCTGGCGGTTCGACGACGGCAACAGCGTCGACCAGCAGTTCGCCGACGACCCGAGCATGCAGCGCCAGGCGGTCGACGTCACCTCGGCCACGGTCACCATCGAGATCGTCGCCACCCTTCCGAGCGAACCCGGCTTCGACTACACTCCGATCTCCGACGTCTCCATCATGGGAACCAGTGACAGCCGCTGACGTGACGGTAGTGTCGGACACGACATGCTGCACCTCGGCATCCTCGCTCACAGCGCGGAAGGCGCCGCGCTCTGCTTCCGAGCCTTCTGCCAGGAGGGATTCCGGCGGCTCGGTCCCGACGACCATCCCGACGTGACCCTGGACTGCATCGCCCTGGCGCGCAGCATGCCCGCCTGGGACGAAGGGGACCACGGCTCGATCCGGGCCACGCTGTCGGTGAGCGTGGAGCGGCTCGCCCGGGCCGGCGCGGACTTCTTCGCCTGCCCGGACAACACCGCCCACATGGCTCTCGAACACCCCGGTCAGGAGCTCGCCCTTCCAGGCCTGCACATCGCCGAGGTGGTCGCCGACCAGGCGGGACGCGACGGGCGCACGCGTGTCGGCGTGCTCGGCACCAGGTACACGATGGAGGGCCCGGTCTATCCCCGGGCGTTCGCCAGCCGCGGGATCGCCGCCGAAGCGCCGGAGGCGGGCGACCGCCAGATCATCAACAAGATCATCTTCGAGGAACTGGTGAACGGCGTGTTCACCGCGAGCTCGCTCCAGGAGTACCTCCGCGTCATCGAGGCGCTGGCGGTACGGGGTTGTGACGCTGTGGCCTTGGTGTGCACGGAGATCCCGCTGCTGGTGACAGCGGACGCCTCTCCCCTGCCCACGCTGGACTCGACCCGGCTGCTGGCGCGCGCCGCCTTCGACGTCGCAATCGGCCACCGCGCCCCGCCGACCTGGCGCGGTGGACCGATCGCGGACTGACCGCATCGGCCCGCTACGGGCGTGGGCCGATGGGTCGCGCGCCTGCCGGCACGGATGCCGTCCACGCATCCCGCGCCTGCTGCTCGGTCGTGCTCACCTGCCTGGCCCCCGAGCAGAACGTCCCGATCCAGCACGGGAACTGGCTCGTCGACGAATCGCGTCGCCAGTTGAAGCTGTTGTTGGTGGCCTCCGACGCCGTCAAGTCGTGGATGGAGATCGCCTGCGCGAACTCTGAGTAGTAATGCGTCGACCCGTCCGAGCCCAAGGTGTCGTTCACGAGCAGGTTGTTGGCGAGGTGCACGTCGGTCCCGCCGGCTGCGCCGACGCCATAATTCGTTGTCGAGACGACCGTGTTGTCATGGACGCTGGTGTGGCCGAAGGAACCCGTGCCATCGCTCCCGAGGATTCCGCCGCCGGTGTACGTCGTGGCCGACGGGCGCAAGGGGTAGGCACCATCGATCAAGTTGTGCTGGATATCCACCCTGTACGATGAGTCCGAGCCGCCCGACTTGAAGAGGTTGATATTGTCCTCGACGCCTGACCGCCCTGAGGTGTTCTGCGTGTGATTCCAGGCAATCTCACCTGCGGGAGCCGTCACGCTGTCGAGCTGGAGGAATTGCACGCAGCAATTGGACGAGGTCGGATGCGGGTAGCGGCCGATGTCGATCGCCTGGTTGTACCGCACCGTCAGCGGATCGACCCTGCCACCGCCGATCCAGATGCCGTCGCCGTCGGTGAAGCGGTTGTGTTCGGCCACGAACGAGGCCGGCTGTTGCAGTTCGATCGCGCGGTGCGCCACGACCGCGCCGGGATCGGTCTGCTCGAAGGTCGCGTCCACGACCGTCAGGCGGGTTCCCGTCACCGTGTCCTGGACGCCGAAGCCCTTGGCGACCACTCGCGCGTGGTCGAGCGTCACCGGCTGGCTGGTGGCCAGGGTGACCGCTGGTGTCCCGGTGGAGGTCGACGCATAGCAGCCCGAGTAGGTACCGCCGGCCGTGATCCTGATCGGGGCGCAGGATCGTGGCGCGGTGGTGGGTGCGGCCGTGGTCGGGGGAGTCGTGATCGGCGCGGCGGTGCTCGCCGGAGCGGTGCTGGGAGGCGTTGTGGCCGTCGGAGCGGTGGTGGTCGTGGAGGCGGCCTGGCCGGTTCTCCCCCAGCAGTCCGCGCGGTGCCGGTGCCGCGGGGTGGTGGTCGTGCAGGCGACCGCCGACGCGTGATCCATCCACTGGTCCGCGGCCTCGCCGTGGGCTGCCGCTCCGATGGCGCGCATCCCACGAGCGCCGCTCACCTGCGTCTGCACGATGGCGGTCGTGGCGCCGATCAGGCCCCCGAGGGCGACGGTGGCGATCACGGCTCGCCGCAGGCGTCTGACACGGCGCGCTGCGGCCCGTTGGCGGCGGCTGGAAAGGTACGCGGATGGAGTTCGCGACATGCCCGTGGCCATCCTTCTCGTCTGGCGGGCCCGCGGAGAGATTACCGCGTGGAATTACGGTCAGCACGGCGGCGCGACGGCGTACACGCCCGGCAGTGATATTCCGAGCGCGTCGTTGGGGGGAGTCGCGCCCGGTGGGGGGATGGGCTGAACTGGGTGTGCACTAGTGGCCCCGGCGAAGGACCACGGACGAACCCCATTGGTTCCTGACACTCCGGGCCTTTCGCCCAACGCCGACCGGCTGCCGGCTCTGTCGGCGGGGCGTGACAGACTGGCCATCCGCGAGGAGGGAGGCGAACGATGACCGACCCGCCCGTTCCCAAGCACTCTTCACCGATGTGGAGCGGGGACAGCCGCACTACCCCACCGGCTCTCGGTGACGAGCGGGAGACCTTGAGCTCCTATCTGGACTGGCACCGGGCGACCTTCGAGCTCAAGTGCTCCGGCGTACCGCTGGAGCGCCTCTCCGAACGGACCGTCCCACCATCGTCGCTCTCCCTCCACGGTCTGGCGCGGCACCTGGCCGGCGTCGAGTGGTGGTGGTTCCGCATCCAGTTCGCCGGCGAGGACGTCCCGATGCTCTACTACTCCGACGACGACCCCGGCCAGGACTTCGACAGCCTCGAGGGCGACATCGAGGAAGCCTTCGACGTCTGGCGAGCGGAGTGCCGGCGTTCCAGAGAGATCGTGGCCGCCGCTGCGTCGCTGGAGGAGACGGGGACGAGGCGGAGCACCGGCGAGCCGTTCTCGCTTCGCTGGCTCATGGTGCGTCTGATCGCCGAGTACGCCCGCCACGACGGCCACGCGGACCTCCTCCGCGAACGGATCGACGGCGCCACCGGCATGTGAGCATCGCTGAGGGCCTTGCAGCCGCCGGTCCAGTCCTGGTCCCCCCGGATCGCTCGGTGAGGTTGGCGATGGGACGGATGTTCCGAGAGAAGTCAACCGCTCGGCGACCGTTCTGGGACGACACGTCCTCAGCCGCCCAGGGCGCCACAGTAGGCGGACAGGTCGCCCTCCAGGAACTGGTGCTTGCCGGCGACGAACTGCGGGTTGCCTTGTGCGTCGGTCAGCACCCTGCCGGCCTCGATCGTAACGGTGCCGCCGTTCGGGAGGCGCACGTGGCCCGGCAAGCCGATGTCACCATCGACACCGGTGGTGAAGTCGAACGTATGCGTGAAATCAGCGGTGTCGGCCAGGCTGATCCCGTTCGCGGAGTCTGTCCCCCGGAGCTGGATATGGTTCAGCGAGTGATCCAGATTCCCGCCAGCGTCGTAGAAGAACTGGACGTCATCGGTGAACTCCCCCTGGAGCTGGATCGGGAAGCCGCAGGTCTCCGTGTCGACTTCGCTGAACGATCCTCCAAAGTGGAGGAACGTGGGGGCGGAAGCCAGGGCCGCAGGCGTGTAGAGGATGGCGGCAAGCATGACCATCAGTGCTGGCAGCAGTGTGCGGTGTCGAAGCATTGTCGGTGTTCTCCTTCCTTGGTCAGGGATCTTCCTTGGTCAGGGATCGACTCGGAGCAGGACGCCCTGGTCGGTCAGGGTGAGCCAGGTCGCCCCGGCATCCTGGGCCACGCCGCCTGCCCGGCGGCCGACGGGCAGGGTGCCAAGGGTGCGGCCGCTGGCCGGGTCGACCCCGCGCAGCAGCCAGTCGCCCGCCGGACCGTTCTGCGCCCAGCTGGCATCGTCACCCAGGGCGGTCAGCCCGTCCGGCACGACCATCCGCCGTGCAGCCACGACCCGATTGGTCGCCGGGTCGATCCGGTACGCGAGCCCGTTGCGCACGTCGCTGGCCCAGATGCCGTTGCGGACCGAGACGGCCAGGGGCAGGTGGCCTGGGGCCGGCACCGCCGGCGCGGGCAGCCGCACCACGGCGATGCGGCCGCCGGTCTGGGGGTCGATCCGGACAACGGTGCCGGCCGGCACATCAGGCACCCACAGCGCATCGCCGGTCACTCCGATCCGGTGGGGCACCTCCGCGAACTCGTGGAAGTTGCCGTAGTCGACCGCCGAACCGTAGGCCGGGCCTGCCAACCTGGCGGTGACGCGGTTGCTGGCCGGGTCGATGCGCACCAGGACGTCCTGGTCGGCCAGGGCGACCCAGACCGCGCCCCCACCGGTGCCAAGCCCAGCCGGCTCCCCGCCCACGGCGATGGTCGCGCGCACCCGGCCGCTGACCGGATCGACCCGGATCACCACGCCATCGGACGGGCAGGCAACCCACAGGCTCCCGGCGCCCGCCTCGACCCCGGCGGGACTGGCACACACTGGGATGGTGGCAGCCACCCGCCCCAGCGAGCCCTGCACGGGCTGCTGCTGGGACGGCCCCCCCGGCTGGTCGACGGTGCCCGCACGGTGGCCGCGCACCACTCCCAGCCAGGCCGCGGCCACAAGCACCAGGACCACGATCGCCAGGGCGGCGGTGCGGGCCGCCTGCCGCTTGGCCCGCCGGCGCAGCTGCCCGAGCCGCCGGGCGGGGTCCAGCTCGCCCTGCACCGCACGCAGTTCCTCGGCTGCCTGGGCGAGTCGCCGGTCCACGCTCATTGAAGGTCCTCCGGTTGCAGGCCGAGCCGGCGGCCGACACCTGCCCGGCCGTTGTGCAGGTGCAGCTTCACCGTCCGCTCGGAGCGGTCCAGGATGGTGGCGATCTCACTCACCGAGCAGCCCAGCAGGTAGTGCAGGGCCAGCACCTGGGCCTGACGGCGGGGCAGCGCCCGGACCGCTCGCCACACCTCGGCGGTGGCCGCCGACGGCTCGGGGACGTCTGCCGGTCGGCCGGCCGCCATCCGGACCACGGCACGGGCCTCGGCGATCCGTGGCCACTGGCGCCAGGCCGCCATGAACGCCTCCTGAGCAAGGTCCTCGGCGATGTGGCGGCTGCCCGACAGGGCCCACGCCAGGGTGACCGTGGCCGGGTACTCCCGCAGGTAGAAGTCATCGAAGCGCTCGATGGCATGAATCGGGCGCATGACAGCCGGCTGGGCGGCAGCCCCTGCCTTCGCCTGACGGCCCCCCATCGCCTCCCCCTCCGACGCGCTCTCACTAGCAACTCGCGCGGCGCCACCCACCGGGGAATACGCAGTTCTACCCAGACCAGCAGGCCGCGGTGATGCTGACCTGGCTGGCCAGTCGAGGGTGGAGCGCGGTCCGGCGGTGGCCGGTAAGGCCGCTTGCGCCGGGATGGTTGGTGGCGGTGCCGCTGCTGGGCTGGGCGTTGCAGGCGGTTGAGCGACCGCTGTGACCAGACCCACGGCGGGCAAGAGATCGCGAGTTGGGCGGCGTGCTCTCGACGATGTCGCGAAGTTGGGAGCGTGTGGTGATTCCACCCGTGGAGCAGCTGCGCAGCTGCATGGGTGTCGCGGTCGTGGGAAGATCTCGGGCGCTTTGCCACCAACGCCCCAGCTCGACCACTTGA
>WNGM01000283.1_pt1 | contig 48645 bp, 44 predicted proteins | sample 5400571 | NCBI WGS metagenome assembly WNGM01 (sample SAMN13153378, study PRJNA577476) | soil metagenome | isolation source: 100 cm soil or saprolite under Garry oak tree replicate 2 | place: USA:California | collected 2016-06-15 | reverse complement strand
TTCGCCTGTTCGAGGACGAGAGACTTCGGCTTCATGTCCGGGTCGAGGCCCGCGGCATCGCAGATTTCCTTTGCGACGCGGGAAGACACCCGCACGAACTCCTCCTCGAGGAACGCGGCCAGCTTGTAGGATTTCGTCTCCTTCATCATGGCCATGAGCGTGCCGAGCTCGATTCCATGCGGATGCGGAGGAATTTCCTTCGTCTTCGGAGGGAGGTCCTCCGTCGCTCGCTCGAAGACGATTTCTTCGCCTTCGGGCGGCCGATATGTGATGCGCGCATGGGGATTCACGATCGCCGTGGCCTTCAGGTACTCCGGGACCGACTGCTTTCCCGTATTATAGCGGCCCTTCAGAGGGATTTCGACCCGCGTGCCATGGGCCCGCTCCCAGATTACGAAGTCTTCTTCGACCACGTTCGGCCGGTTCTTCTTCGTATCCAGGATGAGTTCGATTTCATAGGCGACGTCCTGCTCTGCGACCTTCGATCGGATCTTCGTTGGCTTGCCGGTCGTGATCTGACCGTACATGACTGCACCGGAAATGCCAAGACCTTGCTGTCCGCGCCGCTGAGCGCGGCTAAAAAATCGCGATCCGTACAGCAGGCGTCCGAAGACGTTTGCCACTTCTTTCTTGACGATGCCCGGTCCATTGTCCTCCACGACCACGACGAACTCGTCTTTGTCGATCTTCTTGACCTCGACGAGGATGTCCGGGAGGATGTCCGCATCGGCCCCCGCATCGAGGGAATTGTCCACCCCCTCCTTGACCGCCGTGAGGAGGGCTTTCGTCGCGGAATCGTAGCCGAGGATCTGCTTGTTCCGCTCGAAGAACTCGGAGATGCTGATCTCCCGCTGCTTCTTCGCGAGTTCCTCCGCGATCGAGATCGATGGCATACCATCACAGGGGACGGTTCAACAGAACGGTGGGCGTTCCCATCCCTGGGCCCCGCGTATTTGAACTTGGCCATTTAAGGCTTCGCAGCCCGTTTCGCAATGCCGTTTCTATGGAGGGATGGGGTTATTACGCGCGCGCGTGGGGGTGGGTGAAAGTGTCCCGATCCCGGCGGTTCACTCTTCGAAGACGGCCCCGCAATGCGGGCATTTCTCCGCGCTCTCGTCGACGTCGGCGCCGCAGTTCGTGCACGTGAACGCCGCCGCCTTGCTGGCCTTCTCGCTCTTGGTCGGTTCGGCCGATTCCACCTTGGGCTTCGGCTTCTCCTTGGGGATCTGCGGCTCGGCGCCGAGCATGCGGGTGCGCGACGCCCGCTGCCGGACCGTGTACCACCACATGAACAGGATGATGTAATAGAAGACGAACGGCAGGATCATCGAGAAGGCGGTGAAGTAGACGAACAACCCGTAGAAGTTCGCCGCGGGCGCCGTGAGGGGGCCGAAATCCAGGTTCGTGAACGTCCAGTTCGCGTCCTTGTCCCAGACCGAGAATCCGTAGCCGTAAATCTGGTTCGAGAGGTTGAGAGTGGTATACTCGTACCACGTCCCGAGGTGCGTGTTGTTGGAGTTTCCCGGGGTTGCGCTGAAACTCATGTTGAAGTTAGATGTCACGTACGACGCAAGGCCCGAGATTGTCGTGAGGTTCATGAACACCCTGAAGTCGGTCGGGGTGCCGTTGCCCGTCGTCGTCAGCCTGACACGGAACGTGAATGCCTGCGGCGGATCGGCGTGATACGGCGCCACCGTCCCGTTCGCCAGGGCCATCGTCGGACTCGCGAACGGACCGGGTACGCTCGAGAGCGGCACCGCGAGGGGCTGGGACAGCAGCAGGTTTGTCGATTGCGCTCCGCCGACCAGGATTGCCATCAGGATGACGGGGAGCGCGTTCACCGCGAAGTGTCTCACGGACCGTTCCCCGAGATAGTACGGAACGAGGAAGACCGCGAGCGGCACGAGGATGATGACGAGACACCCGAGTCCGCCGGCCGTGAATGGCAGCAGGTTGGGGACGATCAGGCCCAGCAGGACAAGGTACGTGACCCGGAACCAGACCGTCTTGCGGAACCGCAAGAGGAGGTTCCATACCTGCACCGAGAGCGTCTCGGGACTCACAGAACGATGCGATGCGGCCTTCTTGATAAATAGTTATGCCGGCCCCATGGAGAACGCCATTCTGGAATCGAATTCCGATGGCCGAACGTTCAAATAGACTCTGCAAAATAGGACGAGACTTCCATCGAGGTCTGAAGGATGACGCAGCTTGTCGTGGCGATCGGCGGGAACGCGCTTCAACCCGCGGGGGAGGCCGCGGATGCGGCGGCCCAGCGACGCCGGATCGAGGCGACCGCGTCCCGGCTCACGGACCTCGTGGCGGCCGGACATGACGTAGTCGTGACGCACGGCAACGGCCCTCAGGTCGGCAACATCCTCCTGCAAAACGAGGAGACGCGGCACCTGGTCCCTCCGATGCCCCTCGACGTGTGCGGCGCGGAAAGCCAGGCGTTGATCGGGTACCTCCTCGCGCAGGCCCTTCGCAACGAGTTCGCCTTTCGAAAGATCCATCGGGACGTTGCCTGCGTCGTGACGCAGGTCCTCGTCGACGCCGGCGATCCGGCCTTCGCGAATCCGACGAAACCGATCGGTCCGTATTATCTGCGGGACGACGAGATCCTCGTCAAGAAAGCGAAAGGCTGGAAGATGGCGTACGACCAGCGCGGGGGTTGGCGGCGAATCGTGCCTTCCCCGCGGCCGGTGGACGTCATCGAGAAGGACATCATCCGCATGCTCGTCGGGAACGGCGATGGACGCATCGTGATTGCCGCGGGAGGCGGTGGGATTCCGGTCGTCCGCAAGGACGGCAAACTCGTCGGCGTCGAGGCCGTAATTGACAAGGACCACGCGGCAGCCGTCCTCGCGCAGGCGATCGGATGGAAGCACCTCGTAATCGCGACGGACGTCGCCCAGGTCGCCCTGGATTTCGGCAAGCCCACCCAGAAGTTCCTCGATCGCATGACGGTCGCCGAGGCGAAGAAGTACCTCGCGGACGGCCAGTTCCCGGCCGGCAGCATGGGCCCGAAGGTCGAGGCCGTCATCGAATTCCTGGAGAGGGGCGGGCAGCACGCGGTCATCACGGACCTGGAGCATCTCGTCCCTGCGGTCGCCGGCAAGGCCGGCACGCAACTCGGGCGGACGTGAGCGCGGAAGGATTTTCCCCGCCCACGACGTTCGCGGCGTGCCGATGGCGAAGGTCCCGAAGCGGTGGTACGAGGACTTCTTCGGATCCGACTATCTCATCCGGTACGTCCACCCGGAGACCGCGGCCCAGGTCGAGGCGATCGACAAGATCCTCCATCTCCGGAAGGGCGGACGGATTCTGGACGTCGCATGCGGGGCGGGCCGCCATTCGATCGAGCTCGCGAAGCGCGGGTATCGGGTGACGGGCCTCGACCTGTCGTCGCCCCTCTTGGCGGAGGCCCGGAAGGCGGCCCGCCAGGCCGGCGTCAAGGCGACGTTCGTCCAGGGGGACATGCGCCGCCTGCGATACCGCAACGCGTTCGATGCGGCGATCTCGATGTTCACGTCGTTCGGTTACTTCGATCGTCCCGAGGAAGATCGCGAGGTCTTGCGGGGGATCGGACGCGCACTCCGGCCGCGGGGGAAGTTCCTGATGGAGTTGTTCAACCGCGACAGCCTCGTCGCGGGGTTGCCATCGCAGAACTGGCAGGCGCGGGACGACGGGACGGTCGTCCTGGAGGACGCGTCGTTCGACCTGCTCCGGGGCCGGTTCGAGACGCGCCAGGTGATCATCGACCGGAAAGGCACCCGGGAATTCACCGCCTCCGTCCGCGCGTACACGCTCGCCGAGCTCAAGGAGATGCTCGACGCCGAAGGCCTGTTCGTCCATCGCGTCCTCGGAGGCCTCGACCTGTCGCCGTACACGGCGCGCTCCCGGCGGATGGTCCTGTACGCGGTCAAGGGCCTGGAACCCGAAGGCATTCGTACGGTCTGGTAGCCGGATGCGGGAAGGAATCTTTTTGCGCTCCGCCTGATTGGGCCCGTGTCCAGATGGCGATCGAGGAACAGATCAAGGCGGTCGAGGACGAGATCCAGAAGACGCCGTACAACAAGGCGACCCAGCACCACATCGGGCGGCTGAAGGCGAAACTCGCGCGGCTCAAGGACGAGCAGGAGACACGGCGCCTCAAGGGGGGCGGCGGAGGGCCGAGCTACGCGGTCAAGAAGAGCGGGAACGCGACGGTCGGGCTGGTCGGCTTCCCGAGCGTCGGCAAATCGACCCTCCTGAACCAGATCACGGACGCGACGAGCGAGGTCGCCGCGTACGACTTCACCACGCTGGACGTGATCCCCGGCCTCATGGAGCACCGGGGGGCGAAGATCCAGGTGCTCGACATGCCCGGGCTCATCCGGGGCGCGTCGAAGGGCCGCGGTCGAGGGAAGGAGGTCCTGTCCGTCGCCCGGGCGTGCGATCTGCTCATCCTCATGATCGACGTCTTCGAGACCCACGTCGATGTCTTGGTGGACGAACTGCATCTCGCCGGGATTCGCCTGAACGAGCGGCCCGCGGACGTCACCTTGACGAAGGCGAACCGCGGCGGGCTCACCGTGAATCCGACGGTCAAGCTGACGAAGCTCGACGCCGAGATGGTCGCGGACATCTGCCGCGAATGGGGCTATCTGAACGGCACCGTCGTCGTGCGGCAGGACATCACGGAAGACCAACTCATCGACGTCCTCGCGGGGAACCGCGTCTTCCTGCGGGCGTTCGTCGTCGTGAACAAAATCGACCTGGTCTCCGCGGACTACGTGAAGCAGCTCCAGGCGAAGCTTCCGGGGTGGAAGCTCGTCCCGATCTCCGCGGAGAAAGGCGTCGGGCTCACGCGCCTGAAGGACGAGATCTACTCGACCCTCCGGTTCATGCGCGTCTTCCTGAAGCCGCAAGGGAAGGATGCCGACATGGCGGATCCGATGATCGTGAAACAGGATTCGGACGTCGGCATGGTGTGCGACGCGATCCACCGCGATTGGCGGAAGCGATTCCGCTACGCGAACGTATGGGGTCCGTCCGCGCAGTTCCCGGGTCAAAAGGTCGGCCTCGATCATCCGCTGAAAGATTCCGACGTCCTCACGATCGTGCTGCGGAAGGGGTGACACATGTGGCGCTGGTCAGGCTCGCAGGGGACGTAGCTTCAGGATCGCACCCCCCACCGCAACCGCCATCCCGAGAATGGTGATCGAGACTTTCCAGAGGTAGTCCGACGGGAGAGGGACGAAGCCCCGATAAAGAAAAATCGCATAGAAGCCTTCGAGCGCACCCAGGAGGGCGAACCAAACAACGGCCCCTGCAAGGAGGCGCCCTTCCTTCTGTCTCCGTGACACGTAGACGCCGAGTAACAGGACCAGGGCGAATGAGGGTACGCCGAGTAGGACGGACAGGGTTGCGATCGATCCGATCAGGCCGACAATCGCCCCCGCGCAGATGAGGGTCGCGGCGAGTCGATCCGGAGAAACGGTCATGATCGCCCCTCATCGGAGGCGGTGCATCCTCTTTAGGTCTTCTTCGAACGGCTTCAAACTCGGGGGGATTTCGACCCCCGGGAGCTCGACGTTCAACGACAGCCCTTGGTCCCGTTTCCGCTTCCAGACGTCCGCGTTGAAGGCGAGGAGTCCGTCGGTGAAGTCCGCCCGCGAGGCTGGGATGCCGTCTCGCGACATCGGGAATCGTTCCGCATGGACGCTCCCCCCGTACATGGACCGCCAGATCTTGTCCGTCGAGAACGGCGTGACGGGCGCCAGGAGGCGCAGGAGGTCCCGGAGACACGCATGGAGCGTCCATCGAGCACCCGTGTCGCCCTCGTACGCGCGGCCCTTCACCATCTCGACGTAATGCGGCGCGAACAGATTCCAGAGGAAGTCCCGACCCCGGTTCGCGGGGAGGAACAGATTCAGGTCCTCGTAGGCGCCGCGGCACGACTCGACGAGGCGGTTCAGCTCCGCCAGGATCCATTCATCGGACGGCTGGAGCTTCCCGGCCTCGGGTTCTTCGAAGGATGAGATGAAGCGCGCGACGTTCCAGAGCTTCGTGACGAACTTCGCGGCGCCCCCGATCTTCGCCTCGCTGATCCGGAAGTCGTCCCCCGGGTTCGTCTCCCCGGCGACGAAGAGCCGGATCGCGTCGGCGCCGTGTTTCTTGAGCAAGGGCCACGGATCGATCACGTTCCCGAGGGTGCGGTGCATCGCGCGACCGCGGGCGTCGAGGCCGAGCCCGTGGATGAAAACGCGATGAAACGGTTTCGACTTGCGCACGAGCCATGACTTGAGCATCGTATAGTAGAGCCACGTCCGGACGATCTCGCGGCCTTGGGGCCGGAGCGAGAGGGGGAAGTTCGTGGCGAAGAAGTCCGGGTCCGTGCGGTAGCGGGTGAGGTAGAGGTTCGACACGCTCGAGTCCATCCAAGTGTCGAACACGCGCTCCTCGCCGACGAATTCCGTGGAGCCGCACTTCGGACACTTCGAGAACGGCGCCGGATCTTTCCACGGCCGGTAGTATTTCCCGGGAGGCGGGGCGAGCGTCTCACCGCATTTCTTGCAGTACCACAGCGGAATCTCCGTGTGGTAGTACCGTAGGCGGGAGATCGGCCAGTCGATCGTGAGGCTGTCGATCCAGTCGAGGACGAGCTGCCGGTGCCGCGTCGGCCGGAACTCCATCTCGGCCGCGAGACGCCGGAGGTCGTCGCGGAACTCGAGCTGCTTCAGGTACCACGCGTCGGAGGAGAGGAACTCGATCGGGTTCAGAGTGCGCGAGCAGATCGGCGTCTGATGCTGGATCGGCTCGAGCTTCTCGAGGAAGCCGCCGGCTCGGAGCGTTTCGATCGCCTTCTCTCGTGCGGCCTCGACCTTGAGTCCTTTCAACGGTCCTGCAGCGTCCGTCATCTTGCCGTGCTCATCGATCGCCTTCACGGGGTCGAGACGCAGTTCGCGGAAGAGCTGGAGGTCCACCATGTCCCCGTACGAGCAGATCATTGCTGCGCCGCTCCCGAATTCCGGCTTGGCGGTCGGATGCGCGAGGATGGGGACCTCGTGATCGTACAGGGGGACCCGTGCCTTCTTCCCGTGGAGGCCCGCGAAGCGCGCATCGTCGGGGTGGACGATCACCGCGCGGCACGCCGCGAGCAGCTCCGGTCGCGTCGTCGCGATCCGGATCTCCCCTTTCGACGTGAGCGGGAACTTCATCCACACGAGATTCGAGGGTCGCTCCTCGTAGTCGATGTCGGCCTCGGCGAGCGGGGTCTCGCAGACGGGACACCAGAACGTCGGCCGTTCGCCGCGGTAGAAGAGTCCTTTCGGCCAGAGCTCGAGGAAGACCGCCTGGCTGAACGCGCGGTACTCATCGGAGTCCGTGTAGTACGTGTGCTCGAAGTCCGCCGACATGCCGACGCGGACGGCGAGCTCGAGCAAGCCGTTGCCGATCGACTCGATCTCCTTGCGGCACTCCTTGATGAACGCCTCGCGGTCCCATCGATGGAGCGCCTTGCCCGTCTTCTTCTCGACCGTCCGCTCGATGTTGATGCCGTTCCGGTCGAGGCCGAACGGGAAGAGGACCGCGTGACCGAGCATGCGCTGCGCGCGGGCGATCATGTCGATCATCGCGTACGCCATGACGGCGCCGACGTGCCAAGAGCCGCTCGGATACGGAGGCGGCGTGTCGATCACATACGGTGGCCGGTCCCGTTCCGGGGCAAAACGGTACAGCTCCGGCTCCGACCGCCATGCTTTCAGGACGTCTTCCTCGTAGGCCGGTTCCCACGTCTTCTCCCGGAGTTTCGGTTCACTCATCCGCGGGCGTCGAGAGTCGCGAAGCCCATAAAAGGATTGTTCCGCGCGAACGCCCGGGAGCGATTCACACACCATACCGGAGAGTTCAAGCCGTGGTGGAATATACCTCTACTTAGAGGTATAAGCGATGGAGATCGGCTGCGGTGCGAGGGTCCGCGATTTCGATGGACGGCGGTACTTCTACTTCTGGCACTACGATCGCACGAACGGTCGTTCGGTGAGGCGGGAGGAGTACGTGGGGCGCGTGGACTCGGAGAAGGCAAAGGCGGATCTCCTGCGTCGGATGGCCGCCTACCACCGGAAGGCGGAACAGGAGTTCGCCCGACGGCGGGCTCGGATCGAACAGCTCATCGCCGACGAGCGTACCTCCACTTAGAGGTATAGCCTCCCGGCCCTGTGGCGACTCAGGATGGGGCTCACTCGATGTACCGGAGGGCCTCCGCGGGCGGGATGCGGGAGCCCCGGATGGCGGGCTGGGCTGCGCTCGCGACGGCCGCGGCGGACGCGATCCCGACAATCAACGCGAGGTTCGGCCAGGGCACGCTGAACACGACGATGTCCGCGAAGTACACGATGTAGATCTTGTACGACAAGACGATCCCGAGGGCGACCCCGATCCCGATCCCCAGGACGGCGATGAGGGCGATCTCAACCAGGAACGTCCCGAGGACCATCGCGCGCGTGAAGCCGATCGCCCGCAGCGCTCCGATCTGCGTGCGCCGCTCGACGACGGCCCGGAGCGTGATCACCGCGAGGCCCGCGATCCCGACGAGGAGCCCGATCCCCAGGTACGCCTGCATGAGCGTCAGGACCTCCTGCGACGCGTCGAACGCTTGACCGATCTGCTCGCGGATGTCGATCGTCTGCAGGCCGTACACGAAGAACGTGCGCTCGAGGTCCGCCCGAAACGCGTCGACGTCGACGCCGGGCGCCATCTGGAAGAAGTACGCGGTGTAGCGCTCCTGCGCGGGGAACACACCCCGGACGACGCTCTGGTCGACGAACACCCCGGAGGTGAATTGCAGGGCCTGCTCGAGGACGCCGACAATCGTCAGGTTCACCGTGCGACCCGCGGCATCGAACGCGCGGATGCGGTCTCCCGGCACTACACGAAGGCGGCTCTCGTCCGGCACGAACTGGTTCGGGCCCGCGGCCGTTCGGTCCACGATTGCCAGCGTGTGATTCCATCGGAGGGAGAGCCAGACATCCGTGCGGTTCGTCAGGGCTTGTCTTTGGCCGCTCGATTCGTTCACATACGACGGCAGGAAACTCGTGAATCCGTACTGGTTCGACTGGATCAGGAAGTTGTCCACGCCCCAGAGCGTGTAGTCGTAGGTCCGATTGCCTCCGACGGCCTGGACTTTCGCCGGCATCACGCTCGCGGTCGAGGTCCCGTTATACCCGTTGAGGAACAACGAGTCGCTGAAGTTTGCCTGGAGGCGCTGCCGGAAGTTCGGGATCTCGCCGTACGTTGTCGTGTAGGCGATCACGTCGTACCCGCCGGACTGCTGCTGCACGAACGAATTGAGGCTCGCGGCCTGGAGGCCCTGGAGCATCGAGATCAACGTGACCATGAAGAGGATCAGCGCGAACATTGCGACGGTCATCCCCGTGCGGAAGCGTTTGTCCATCGGATACGAGATCGCGGTCTTCAGCACCGGGCGGCCCGCGCCGCGGTTCGCCCTCCGAAGGACGGCCCGCAGGGCCTCGCTCACGTTGAACACGGCGATCAGGATGCCGGAGCCGACGAGGATGACGCCTACCATGACAAACGCAATTGACACATTGTCCGTCGCCTGATTCAGCAACGTGAACGGGAGCAAGATCCACGCGAGATTGAAGGCCGCGGCGACGGTCATCGCGGCTCGCGCCCATCCTCGGGACGCCGCCGCGATTGCGAGTCCGAGGCTCAGGACCGGCGGCCCCGGGATTTTCCCCATTCCCGTGTCGGCCGCGAAGCCCCACGCGGTCAGGGCGATTCCTCCGAGGGCGACCAGGATTCCGGCGACGAGGACGTCCCGCGACCGCTCTTGCGTCTCGGGTTCCGGCAGGTCTCGGATCGCCCGCACGATGTTCAAGCGGCTCACCCGCCAGGAGGCGAGGAGGATCGTGACCCAGGTGAGCGCGGTCCCCGCGACGAACGCCGTGAGGACGGACGCCGGGTCGAAGTGAAACGTCACGACGACGTCGCCGTGGGGGACGAGCCGGTCGAAGAAGTACACCATGACGTACCCGAGGCCGAGGCCCGCGAGGGCGCCGAGCGCCGCCGCGACGACCGCGTAGAACGTCCCCTCGAGGGCGAACGTCGTCAGGAGGTCCGACCGCAGGAAGCCCACCGCGCGGGCGACGCCGAGCTCCGGCTTGCGTTCCTCGGCGAGCATGACGAAGATGTTCACGATCAGCAGGACGCCCGCGAGGATGCCGAACGCGCCCATGACGAGGAAGAGGTCCGTCGCATCGCGCCCGATTTGCACGGCCTGCGCGGTGTCGTCCGCCTTGACGGCCTCGACGCGCAGGAGGAGGTGGCGCGTCGCGATGCTGAGCCGCAGATCCTGCGTCACGCGATCGGAATACGCGACGCCGTCGGCGATGCCTCCTCGGTTCGAGACCCGGATCAGATTGATCGCGCCGCTCTCATTGAACGCGGCTTGAGCCCGGCGAAGATCCATGAACAGCATCGCGCGGCCCTCGTAGGCGGCCTTGCCCGCGTCGCGCACGATCCCCGCGACCACCGCGTGGACGATCGTCTGGTTCGTGGTGCCGTAGAACAGGGTGAGATCCTGGCCCGCGGTCGCGTTGAGGTCCGCCGCCGCGCGTTCGTTCGCGTAGAGCTCCGCCGGCAACAACTGGTCCGTGTCGACGCTCCGGCCGTCGAGCAGCGTTAGCGGCCCGAAGCCGCCTTCGCGCGAGGCGTTGAAGCCCATCACCGTGATCTGCTGGTTCCCCTTGTTCCCCGCGACGTTGCGGACCGGCATGACCTTCAGCAGGGTCGGCGCGATTCCGTCGATGGGGCTCGCGTTGGCCACGAGGTCCGCTGCGATCCCGGTGAAATTGGTTTCCGCGAAGGAGAAGAGCTGGCCATTGAACGAGTTCGAGACGAGCTCGTCGATCGCATCGAGGCGCGCGTAGACGTCCTCCAGGAAGATGTAGCTCAGGGTGTCGCCGACGACGAGGCTCGAGGAGATGATCGCCGTGCCGACGAGTAGGCCGGCGACGACGATGAGGACCCGCGACTTCCGCCGTCCGATGTTCCGAGCGGCGAGGCGGGCCAGGAGCGGCCGGAACCCGATGACCACGGCGACGAGGACGACCCCGATGACAATCGCCCATGCGGACGCCTCGGGGAGGGCCATCCTACCCGCCCCGCGTCTCCTCGACGATCTCGCCGTTCCGCATGCGCAGGATGCGGTGGGCCCTCGCGCTGACGACGGCGTCGTGCGTCACGAGGACGAGGGTCTGCCCCTGTTCCCGATTCAGGCGCACGAGGAGGTCCATGATTTGGGCCGACGTCTCCGAGTCCAGGTTCCCGGTCGGCTCGTCCGCCCACACGATTGCGGGATCGTTCACGAGCGCGCGTGCGATCGCGACGCGCTGCTGCTGTCCCGCGCTCAGCTGGGCCGGCTTGTGGTCCGCCCATCCGTCGAGTTCCACGGCCGTCATGAGGGCCAGGGCCTTCCGTCGGGCTTCCTTCGCGGGCACCCTCGCGACGAGGAGCGGAAGCTCGACGTTCTCCACGGCGGTGAGGACCGGCAGCAAATTGTACGTCTGGAAGACGAAACCCATGCGACGCGACCGATAGCGGCTCTTCGCGTTGTCATCCATCGAGGCCAACGAGACGCCTTCGATGAGGACATCGCCCGACGTGAGATCGTCGAGGCCGGAGAAACAGTTCAGCAAGGTGGTCTTCCCGCACCCGGACGGCCCCATGATCGCGACCATCTCGCCGCGAGGGATCGCGAGGTTCACCCCGCGGAGCGCGTGGACCTTGACGACCCCGGAGTTGTACACTTTGTGGGCGTCCACTCCCCGGATGATCGGCTCGGCCGCCATGCGCCGTTTCGATGAGCCGCGGAATATTTAGGGTTTCGTTACGACTCGCCTACTCGGAGCGCGCGACGAACAAGTTCAGGGTCCAGGTGTCCTCGATGCCCTCCGACGTCGTCAGAGGCTCGAGGCGGGCGGCGAGGTCCGCATCGAATGTCTGGCGGCTTTCCGTCGACATCTCGCGCAGTTCCCGCTCATACCATCCATAGGATGCGGCAAAGGCGAGGAGCTCGGTCACGTCTGCGAACCGGACGCGAAAAGTCTTCGTCGTCGTATCGCGCCGCTCGAAACCTCCGACCCCGAGGGCCTTGAGGACCGCCCGCGGATCTCCCAGGGCGATCGCCTCTGGAGCCGTTCGGACGAGCCGGACCGCTTCGCGCACTTGGGCGAGATCCTTCGATGGGGCCCGCGTCCCGTGCTTCTCGAGCAGGGCCCGCAACGCGGCGAACGACGGGCTCGGGTCGGTCGGCCACTCGCTGAAGACGAACCGCCCGGACGGCTTCAGGACGCGGTGGACCTCCTGAAACACGCGGTCGTAACCGAGGGCCGGAATCCCGAGGTTGCTCGCCGCGGCGTCGAACAGCTTCCCGTGGTACACGATGTTCCGCGAGTCGAGCATCTCGAACCGGATGTTCCGGATGCCCGCGTTCCCCGCCCGGTACGATGCGACGGAGATCGCGCCGTCCGCCAGGTCGATCGCGACGACGCCTTGCGGCAAGACGCGGGGCGCGAGGAGGCACGCGAGGAGCCCGGTCCCGGTGCCGACGTCCAGGAACAACTCGTTCGGCTTCGGGTCCGCGAGCCGAACGACCTCCTGGGCGATCGGTTCGAACCGCGGTGTGACGTTCTGGTCGTACGCCTCGGCCATGCGGCTGTACTCGTCGACCCACACGAGGGTCGCCTCGTTCGCGTTCACGGATGCGCCGCCAAGAGACCCCGCGCGATAAAGGCTTCGCGCCGCAAGGTTTTATGACGGAGCCGAAGGTTGCGCTCCCGTGGCCGAGCTGGTCCCCCGGTTCAAGGAGGAGCAGGTCTTCATCATCGAGGCGTTCCTCGTCCACTCGTTCCGCGAGAGCGGTCGGAAGGGCGTCGTCCTCGGACTCAGCGGCGGCGTCGATTCGGCCCTCGTCGCGAAGTTGTGCGCGGACGCACTCGGCCCGCAACATGTGCTCGGCGTCGCGATGCCCGACGGGAGAGGCGGGACGGACCTGAGGGACGCGAAGAAATTCGCCAAGGCGCTCGGGATTGATTTTCGGATCATCGGGATTGCGCCCATCGTGACGTCGTTGGAAAAACGGCTGCTGGGATTCCAAGCGGACCAAGTCGCCCGCGGGAACCTTCGGGCCCGCGCGCGGATGATCGTCCTGTACTTCACCGCGAACACGGAGGGACGCGTCGTCATGGGCACGGGCAACAAGAGCGAACTTCTAACCGGATATTTCAGTAAATTCGGGGACGGCGCGGCGGACTTCCTCCCGATTGGCGACCTCTACAAGACGCAGGTGAGGGAGATGGCCCACTATCTCGCTCTGCCGCCGGAAATCGTCGAGAAGGTGCCGACCGCGGGCCTGTGGCCCGGTCAGACCGACGAAGGGGAGCTCGGGATCTCGTACGACGAGCTGGATCGCATCCTCCTCGGGATCGAGCTGCAACTGGAACCGGAGGCGATCGCGCAGAAAGCGGGCGTGCCTCTCGACCACGTGGCGTACGTGCAAAAGCTCGTGACCTCGAGCGTCCACAAGCGGAAGATGCCCCTAATCCCCAAGGTCGGCGCGCGCACGATTGGTTTGGACTGGCGGGAGTAGACGCCGTCGTTCCTCGAACGCCGCCAGGAAGCCGTCCCGGTCCGTCACGTCGAACACGATCTCGGAGGCGGACAGACCGAACGCCTGCCAGAACCGCCGCGGGCTCCGGAGCTTTACTCGCATCAGGTTCGTGCGGCCCCCGGTCACGAACAAGACGGGCTGCCCGAACGGACGGCTGATTCCGAGCGGCGTGCGGAATGCACCCGCGTCGTCCGCCGCCACGAGCATGTCGATGCTGGAGAATGGGATCATGGCCCGGAAGTACCAGCCCTGACGCAGGATGACGCGGGAACGAGTGATCCAGTGTTGCGTGAGGAGCGGGGAGATCGCGAACAGCACCAGGTATGCCGCCAGGAGCGCCGTCAGGCCGAGGATCGCCGAAATCGGGCTGGACGTGAAGACGATCAAGATCGCGGCGAGGATTGCGAGGCTCACGAACACGATGATGCGGCTGGTGACGAGGGTCCGCCCGTACGCGAACGTGAGTCGTTTCTCCACGGTCCCGGACTCGTGTGACCTCGGATAAGCGTAATGCTCATGGCCGCGTCGTGCCCTGCATGGTTCGCGAGTCTCTCGCGTCTCGTTCGATTGCCTCCGGACCCTGTGTTGCTCGGAGCGTGAAGTTTCAACCCGGTCTCGACCGGTCCTATCATAAACGGATGAGAATAAAAATCAGGCCATCGGCATGTATCGATTGTCGCATCGAAAACTCGCAAACCTTTTTGTGGGGTCCCCCTGATACCGGCCCTCTCGCGCGCGATTTTCTCCAGGAGGAGACACGCGAGGCGAACCTTCTCGCTTTCAGGGGGAGCGGGGGATTACATGGAAGAAAGCATCTTCCAACCGTACCTTGGCACTCGGACGATCTTCAAGATGGACCGGGAAATCCTGCGTCCGTCGTATCTGCCGGACCGCCTGCCGCATCGGGAGAGCCACATCGGACAGCTCGCGCAGATCCTCGTGACGGCGTTGAAGGGCGAGCGGCCGAGCAACGTGCTCATCTTCGGCAAGACGGGGACCGGCAAGACGGCCGTCGTCAAGTACATCGAGAACGAGTTCCGCAAGGCGGACGGCGCGCGGATGGTCCAGTACCTCTACCTGAATTGTGAGATCGTCGACACCCCGTACGGCGTGCTGCAGTCGATCGGTAACAAGTTCATCGAGAACTTCCATCAGCGGATCCCGTTTACGGGCCTGTCGACGGACCGCGTGTACAGCCTGCTCCTGGAGAAGCTCGACGAGGAGAAGCGCGTCGTGATCGTGGCCTTGGACGAGATCGACAAGCTCGTGCAGAAGAACGGCGACGACATCCTGTACCAGCTCCTCAAGATCAACGACGACCTGTCCAAGGCCCGCGTCTCCCTGATCGGCATCTCGAACGAGCTGACCTTCACGGAATACCTCGACCCTCGGGTCCGCTCCCGCCTGGCGGACGAAAAGATGGTCTTCCCGCCGTACAACGCGGACGAACTGTACGACATCCTCGCGGAGCGGTCGCGCCTCGCGTTCGAGAACGGCACAGCCGCGGACGGCGTCCTCCATCTGATCGCCGCGCTCGCGGCCCAAGAACACGGCGACGCGCGCCGCGCCCTCGATCTGCTCCGGGTCAGCGCGGAACTCGCGGAACGCCAGGGAGAAGAGCACATCACGGAAGAGCACGTTCAGCGGGCGAAGAACAAGATCGAGCTCGACACGGTCATCGAGGCCGTGAAGAGCCTCCCGACCCAATCGAAGCTCATCCTCCTGGGCATCCTGCTGAACGAGGAGATCGGGAACACGAAGCTCACGACCGGCGAGGTCTACACGACGTACCGCGACCTCTCGCGGAAGACCGGGGTGACGCCGCTGACGCAGCGCCGGGTCACGGACCTCATCTCGGAGTTGGACATGCTCGGCCTCGTCCACGCCCGCGTGCGATCGTTCGGCCGGGGCGGGCGGACGAAGGAGATCCAGGCCTCCGTCCCCTTGCTCGACGTGAAGAAGGTCCTCGAGAAGGACGAGATCCTCGCGGAGGCTCGCGGCTACCGGCTCAAAGTTCAGACGACCCTTCTCTAGGCGGCCGCGCCGATCATTCGTCCGGTTCCCGGTCCAACGGGTCCGCTTCTTCGTCCGGGGGATCCCCGTTCGGCGCCGTGGCTTTGCTCCGTCTCTTCCACGGCCAACGGATCTCCGGTAGCCGCGGCGAGACGTACTTCGTCCACCCGCGCATTGCGTACTCCAGGATGAAGGGCAGCGCGAGGAGGAAAATCAGGCTGACGAGCAGGCTGTCCCAACTGTTCTTTGGGGCACCGTCCGTGCCGGTGCTCCCCCAGCCCCCCGGGCAGCACGAGTCCGTCGGCTGGAGGGTGAGCTTCAGGAGGCCGAACCACGGGATCTCGCCGCGGGCCCGGCCGATGACGTCGGCTTGACGCGGCAGCCAGGCGAAGTCGTACGGAGTGGAGGGGCACGGATCCGGGCTGCTCGCGCACGATTCCTGCGCGTTGTGGTCTCCCATCGTGACATACCCGGAGCGCGCCGGGAAAGCTTGTGCGAGCGAGGCGAGGTTGAACGTGATCCCGAAGTTCTGGGTGAACCCCATTCGGTGGATCGTCACGCTTCGGAGGGCGTAGGGATACGTCGTCGGTCCCGCGATGTTCGTCGCCTGCCACTCCGAGGTCGGCAGCCCGGCGAGGTCCGGGACGTCGGCGGTGTTGTTCGTGTTGACTGTCACGTACATGATGGCCCGGTGGATCACCGGGGTCGCGGACGACGGGCGTCGAAAGATGATGACATCCCCATAATCGCCGTACGTCGAGTATCCGCTCGCCCGGCCCTCGAGGTACGTGACGACATCGGCGCGGGTCGGCGCGGCCTGCTGGAACACCATGTCCCCCGTGTCGATGACCCCGAGGAACGACTCTTGACTCGAGTGCTGCATCGACGCGCTCTCGACGACGACGAGCGGCGGCCACACGCGGGCGTACGCGTAAATCGCGGCGAGGAACACGATCACGATGATCGCCGCGATGAGGAGATCCCGCCCGAGGCCCTTCCAGAAATTCTCGTCTTCTTCGTCGTCTTCTTCCTCTCGCGACCGGTCGCGGGGCATGGGCCTGGTAGCCAAGGATGGGAGTCCGTATAAACCCCACGCGAGCGCCCCGCTAGAGGTCGAACGTCGAGACGGTGTGCCGCACGGGATAGGCGACGTTGTGCACCGGGATCGACGCGGCGTCGCCCTCGAAATCGTCGAGCCGGTCGAACCTCGGGCGGAGCTCGCCTGCCGGGATCCCTTTGTGGATGTGCCCGTGAATCACGAGGCTCGGTCGTCGCCTCAGCAGGACCGATTCGAGCGCCTTCGATCCCAACTCCGGCCGCCACTCCTCCTTCTCGCCGCCCATCGTCACGTACGTCGGAGGATAGTGGGTCAGGAGGATCTGCGCGCCGTTTCCCGCGAGGAGCCCGTCGAGGACCTTGATCCGACGCTCGTACTCTTCCGCGGCTCGTGGCAGGTTCTTCCGCTGCCACCACGTCGGCCGGTCCAGACTCCCGACGCTCCCGATGATTCGGACGCGTCCCGTCGGCGACTCGAAGACCGCGGCCTCGTCTTGGAGGAACCGGAGGCCGAATGCGTCGGCGAATCGGGCGACGTACGCGGGGTGGTCGACGGCGTACTCGTTGTTCCCGAACACGGCCCACACCGGGGCCGACACGCGCGCCCGGATCGTCCGCACGACGGTGCCGAACGCGTCGATGTCGTTCCGGTCCGTCGTGTCGCCGGCGAGCAGGAACAGGTCGACCGGTCCGAGACGATCCAGGTCGGCGGTCACCGCCGGCAGGTGTTCGTGACCGTGGACGTCCCCGACCGCCGCGATCCGCACGGACGCGCGGAACGTCGGCCGCGTCGATGAACCTTTCCCGCGCCTAGAACTCCCGCACGATCGCTTGGCCCGACGCGAGGTCGACGATTGGGAGACGCGCGGGCATCGGCTCGATGTTCCGCATCTTCTGGTACGGCGTCTGGGCTTGCCACGTGGACGAATTCACGAGGACGACCCCGCGATACTGGTCCACGCCCGCGGCATGGACGTGGCCGGTCGCAAAGATGTCCGGGATCTCGTCGATGATCAAGTGGTCCTCCGCCTCGGGGGCGATCGGCGTCTTGCCGCCGTAGATTGGGGCGAGGTGCCGCATGCGGAGCATCGCCTTCATCGCGTCGAGCGGACGCGCGTAGCTCATGCCCGGAATCGCCGACACGAGGTCGTCCATGCTCCGGCCGTGGTACGCGAGGATGCGGACCCCCTCGACGCTCAGGAGCGAGGGGTTCCCCGCGAAGATCACGTTCGAGTCGAAGAGGTTCTGGATCGAGGTCGGGAACGCGGGCTGCGGCTCGGCCGGCCGCACGGCGTCGTGGTTTCCCGGGAGCATGATGACGGAGACGCGGTCCGGGAGGTCCGCGACCATCCGAGCGAGCGCCTCGTATTGAGCGTAGATGTCATCGATCACGAGTTCCTCGTCCTGACGAGGATAGACGCCGATCCCGTCCACGACGTCTCCGCTCACGACCAGGTAGCGAATCGACCCGGCGATCTCGTCGGCGCTCCCGAGCCATGCGGACACTTTCGACCACTTGTCCTCGAGGAACGTGCGGCTCCCGACGTGGATGTCGGACATGAACGCGGCGCGGACGTGGTGCCGCGTTCCGTGGAACGCCTTGACGGTCGGCAGGTCCGGTCGGACGATCGCTTGGGCGATCACGAGCCCTCGGTCGTTGACGGTCCCGATGACGCCGACGACTTCGTCCAGGACGGCGATCTCCGAGGCGACGGCGGACTCCGACGGGAGGAGGACCGCGATCCGGTCCGCCTCGTCCTCGATTTCCAGGATCCGGTGGCCGTTCTTCGTCGTCCGCACGTCCGCGACGATGCCGATGATCCGCACCTCGCGCGTCGACCGGCGGGCCTTCGCGATTTCCTGGGCCCCCGCGAGGTCATGACGGGACCGCAGCATGTTCCGCAGGACCTGGAAGCGATGCCGGAAGTACCGCGTGAAGTCCGCGAGCGTCCCCTCGCACGTCGAATGGCCCGTGATGTCCCGGAGGATCCGCACGTCCGGGTCCTGGTCTGCGGCCTTCTCCCCGAGTCGCCGGAACGACGCCGGGAGGAAGGCGGCCGCCAGGCTCGTCGGCGGCGCGGGCGCCGCTCGGGTCGCAATCTGGGCCGCGGCGTTCCGGGCGATCTCTCCCGCGCGTATCACGTCATCGAGGGTGACGACGAACGGCGTCTCCAGGCAGGACTCGAGGAACGCCTCGATGCGCTCGACGGGATCGCGTTGCGTCAGGAGGAACTCGATTGCGTCCGGCTCGAGCAACGTTCCGCGATTGCTCACGAACGCCAAAAGTTCCTCGCGCATCCCGGGGGCCATTGCGGTGAGCCCGTCAAAAAACCTTCGTCGCGTGGCCGAGACATCCCGAGAAAATTAAAGGCGAAGGGGCGAATCGGGTGAGGTGCATCGCGTTCGCGTCGAGACGCCGATACATCCGACGGAAAATCCGGACAAGGTGATGACCGCGCTGCGAAATCTGTTTCCCGACTTGCGGGTCGAATCGAGAGAGGGCCGAATCATCGGGACGACGGAGAACCTCGACCGGCTTCGGGAGTTGATCCGCAACCAACGGATTCGGGACACCGCGAGGCGTCAACTGCTCGCCGGTCGTCGAGGGGATCGCACCGCGGTGAGCCTGAGCAAGCAGGCGGCGTTCGTCGGCGTCGTGAACTTCGCGGTCTCGTCGCCCCTCGGGGACATCACGGTGGAGATCGAGTCCGACGATTTGGAGGCGGCGATCGACTACGTCGCAGAGAGCACCCTTGCCTCAAGGGCTTAGGCAGTCCGGCCGCACCGCGTGCACGTGAAATGGCCCGCATCGTACTTGGCTTCGACCCACGCGCAGTACGGGCACTGGAACCGAACCGGGGGATATCCGTAGGGAGGCGGGACGTACGAAGGCGTATATTCCCGGGGGATACGACTCGGATTGCGGACCGCGACGGCGGGCGGCCCGGCGGATGGTGTCGCCGGCCACATTTGCGTAGGAGGTTGCGGCGGCTGTCCGGGGTCCGGAGTCGCGACGGGCGGGGGCATCGCGGAAAAGTACGGCGCCGGCGACGCCGGGAGGGCGACCGCGCGGGTCGGCGGCCGGAATCGGTCGATCAGCCCGCGGAAGTTTCTCCACGCAACGATCACGTACCAGGCGAAGAATCCCGCTCCGGCGATCGCGAGCCCGAGGAACACCAGGTTCAGGAAGAGGAGGAACGCCTCGCCGCCGAAGCCTTCGTAGCTCAGGGCGGCGGCATAATCGTTCACGAAATGCGCCAAGATCGCGGCCGCGATCCCGTGACGCAAGAACAAATAGCCGAACCCGAGGCCGGCGACCGTCGCCGGGATGACCTTCCACCATCCCCAGCCCGGCGCATGCGCGAGTCCGAAAATCACCGAGCTCCCGATGAGGAAAGCCCAAGCGGCCACGAGCGTTTCCTTCGGCGAATCGCGGCGGACGGCCCCGCCGATCAGGTACCGCCACGCCCCCCCGATGTGCCGCCCCGCGGCCCCCGGTCCGCTCCCGGTCCCACCGCGGTTCACCTCGATGATCCGAAGCACGACGGATCCGAGGGCCATCGGGAGCCCGATCAACAAGATGCGGAACGCGAACTCCTCGTAGACACCCGCGTTCAAGAGTTCGTAGAGCCAGAACCAGGCGCTCTGCGGCGTCGGGTTGACCGGGGACGACGGATTGATGCCTCCGGCGATCACGAGATAATAGAAGACGACTTGGAAGAACGTGACCGCCATCCAGACCTGGCCCAGCGCGATCCAGGCACTCCGGCTCTTGAGACGAGTCCCGATCGCCTCGAGCGGCGCCCGAAAGGCGTTCCATGTCTCCCGGCGCTCGCGGATGAGGTGGTAGCCCGCGGCGAGGAAGATCACTGCGGCGAGGAAGGCGAAATACGAGATGAACAGGGTCTTGTCCTGTGTGAAGAGCAGGACGAACGGAGCGGGCGAAGGGAGGTACACGACGACGGCCGCATCCGTCGTCCACGCGAGCCGGACGTTGTCGAAACCCACGCTGACAGGGCTTGTCGCCGAGTCGGCAAAGAAAGCGATCTTGAGATAGTAGACGCCTGGGTCGGTGAGGCGGTCATCCGCGAGGAATCGTGGCATTGCCGTCCACGATGTCGGTCCCGTGAAATGGCCCAACCCAATCGCGACTTGCGGATCCGGAGGCGAGTTCGCGCTGTCTACCGCGACGATGAGTCGGCCGGAGGTCAGGCCAGTGCCGATTTCGAGGTCGAGGTGGGCGGCTCCCGTGAAGGGAACCGAGCCGTCGACCCGGAACGCCTGCCACCAATATCCGCGGGCACCCGAGCTGGGTAAGGACATCTCCAGGAAGCCGCCCGGATTGCCGCCGGCGCTTCGATATGTCCCGACCGATCCGGTCCCCAACGGGTCGAAGGTCCAGTTGCCGGCGTCGAAGCCGAAGCCGCTGTTCACCGTCTGCCCGGAGCCGATCGCCTGGATGCCCGGGACGACGTATGCGGGGGCGGCCACCAGGGCCGCGAAGTCCGTGATCACGAAGATGATGAAGCCGACCAGGGCGATCGTCCACAAGACCGAGAGGACGGTTCGTCCTCCGGACGGGGCCGCGGGCGGCCGGTAGGCCCACGCCGCTGTCGGGAGGCCGCAGCGCGGACAGAAGTTTCCTCGGAACAGGGTGCCACAGCGCGGGCACGGCCATCCCATCGGCGCGGCGGTCCGGTCAGGCGGGGCAGGCGCGGCGGCCATTGCCGGTGCGCCGCACCGAGGACAGAAACGACCCTCGAAAATCGCGCCGCAACGGACGCACTGCATCCGTTCGCAGACGAGGGCCCCGCGCTATTTAATGCTGCGGTGCGCGGCCACACGAAGGCCGACGAGACTCGCAATCCGTCCGCGAAGATTTATATCGATTCGGTCGGTTGCGCGGCTCTCCGTCCCGCGCGGTGGAGGCTCCGAGAACGGGGAGGAATGACGGCATGGAGTACGAGGAGAGAAGCCAGCGGAACGGCGATGTGCGGTTCGAGACGATTCGGTCGGAGAAGGTCAATTTCGGGCGAAACAATTTCCTCGAAGTCGCGCGGAAACGAGCGACCACCTCCGAAGGGACGAAGGAGTTCATCTCCGTGTCCCGAGGCTACTATCTTCCGGACAAGACGGAGCGCTTCAAGCGTTCTCTCACGATCCCCGACGATCCGGACGTCCGCGCGTTTATCGCGGACAAGATCCGCTCGCTCTAGTCGACGCGCGCGGACGCTCCGCCCTCCGCGAAATCAGACCGCGGCCTTTAAGTCGAATCGGGCCCATCCGAGTCAGCCCTTCTGCACGCGCATTAGGGGGGAGTATCATGGGCCCGTCGCTGAAGCGGGGCCTTGGCTATCTCGCCTTGGACCCAGAGGACACCGCGGTATCTCTCGTGCGGGTCCTTGCGGAAGCCCGCACCCCGTTCCTCTGGATCACGTCCCGGTCCATCTCGGCTCCCCCGGACGGCGGAGATCTCCTGCGCGTGACGACCCTCGCGGGTGGGATGGGCACCGCGGACCCGAGGCGGCTCCAAGACCTCCGGACCGCAGCGACGACGTTCTTCGACGAGCGCGGGCCTGGAGCCGTTGTGGTCGATTGCCTCGATCCCCTCGTCGTCCACTCGGGCGTGGAGCGGGTGCTGCGGTTTGTGGACGACCTCCACGAGGAGACGGCGACCCGGAACGCGCTCCTGGTCGTCTTCGCGGATGCGCGCGGGACGAACCCACGGATGATCGCCTGGCTCGAGCGGGAACTGGACCCGTTCCCGCGGACCGCGAGCGTGCCGCATCCGGAGCAGCGCGTGGTCGCGTAGGCGTTCACGGACCGAAAATCAAGCCCATCCCGGACGCGGCCTCTTCGTCTTGTGCGCGGAATTGGCGGTAGACGCGTTCCGCCTCCGCGCCCGCCAGGGCGAGCGCGAGGTCTTTCAGCAGCTCCGTCGCGCGCGCGACCCCCGCGTCGCTGCCTTCGACGAGGACGTACCGGTCGCCCCCGGGCAACCCGAGGCTCTTCGCGTCCCGCGAGGTGATGCTCTGGCGGCTCACGAGGTCGTCCTTCCAGACGACGTCGGCCCGAGACGCCTGGGCCGAGGGCACACGGAAGACGCGGTACACGCGGGCCGCACTGCGGCGTCCCTATTAAAAGTTCATTCGTCTCCGAGGGATCGCATGAACGGAAGGAACAGGAGGAACGCACCGATCACCAGGACCGCGAGCCCGGTGAACTTGTCCACGGTCCACGCGACCACGACGCCCGCGACCGCGAACGCCAAGCCGAGGGCCGCCAGGAACGCGCGGGCGGGTTCCACGGCCTACGAAACAGGGGCGCTCGTTAAAGGCGTTTCGAGGCTGACTCCAGCCTGATAACGAGCGGCAAACTTTCTTATCGCGTTCTCCCGCATGGGCGGACGTTGCCGACTCGAGACGAGGTCGACGAAGAGCAGATTCTCGCGGCGCTCCTCGGCGTCGCCGAGATGGCCGGCGACCTGACGGACCCCGAGGAACTCCTGGCGGCCATCGTGCGCATCACGCCGGGGCTCGTCGGGGTCGACCGGTGCGCCGTCCTCGGGTACGACAAGCAAGCGCGCGAGTTCCGGACGCTCGCCGCGTTCGGCCCCGGCGGCACCCCGACGCCGTTCGAAGGCCTTCGGATCCAGGTCGCCGAGATTCCTCGGCTCGCCCACCGGATCGTGTCGTTGCGGCTTCCGGCCTTGCTCAAGGAGCCATCCCCGGAGGCGGTCCTCCCGGCGTTCATCCAGAAGCGGCTCGGGGTCAGCACCGCCCTCGTCGTGCCGCTCGCCTGCCGCGGTCGATTCCTCGGCGGCCTCTGGCTCGACGACACCCGGTCGCCGCACATGTTCACCTCGACGGAGATCAACGTCGTCCAAGGCATCGCCACGGAGCTCGCGATCGCCTTGAACACGTCCGAACTCGTGGGGAAGCTCGACCTGGAGCGCCGTCGGTTCGAGGCGCTCGCCACCGCCCTGATGGACGGCCTCCTGATCGTCGACCGGGACCGCCGGATGGTCCACCTCGACTCCGGAGCGGAGGCGCTCCTCGGCTGGCAGAACTCCGAGATCCGGGGTCGGCGGGTATACGAGGTCTTCGAGATTTCCGAGGCGGAGGCCGACGTCGCCTGGAAGAAGGAGCGAGGCGGGGCCGTTCCGGCGGCGAAAGTGCTGAGCCTTCGGGCCCGCGACGGCGTGCGCGTGTCGTGCTCCGTCCTGCCGATCCTGGTGCGCGATCCGGAGCGAGACGTGGTGCAGGTCCTCTACGCTCTCCGGAAGGCGCCCGGCACGAAGAGCTACGCGGAGCGGCTCATGGAGTCGCTGTCGGAAGTGCCGCGGATTCAGCGCGTCACGCCGCCGGAGTAGATCAAGAGGTGGATTTCCGCCTTCGTGAAGCGGCTGTGCGCCCGCAGCGTCTCTTCGTCCCCTTCCCGGATCGCCCGCAGGTAGAGCGGGCATCCTTTCGTGAGGAGGTAGACCCGTCGCAAGGCTTCCGCGTCGATCGCCGGGCGGCCCAGCATCGCCCGGCATCCGTCGACGTCGAGCCCGCGGAGATGCCGTTCCGCTACGAGTCCCGCGTCGACGTCCGCCTTCGAGTAGAACCGGCAATAGGCCGGCGTCGATTCTTGCGCGAGGACGAGGAGCTTGCCGCGACCTCGGGAGCCCCGAAGGAAGCCGGCGAGCGCATCGACGACCGGTTCGTCGACGTCCGCGTAGCCGTCCAGGACGAGGAGCTTTCGCTCGCCGGCGAAGACTTGCCCGAGGGCGGCCGCGACGGACTCCGGCCGGTCGGGGTCCGATGCCCGTGTGCCGGTCGAGTGAGCCAAGGAGTCCGCGAAGGATTCGAGATCGTCGCCGGGCTTGATCTCCATCCACACCGCACGGGGGACGCCTTCGGCGAAGGCCCAGCCGAGCGCGGTTTTTCCCAAGCCGCGCGATCCGTACACGACCGCGATCGGGGCCGCGCCGGCCAGCCACCGCTTGAGGAAAGCGAGGTCCTCCTCTCGCTGGAGGAGCGTCGGCCGTTCGAGATCCGTCACCCGCGGTTGCATCCGTCCGTGCGCGTCGAGGGCGGCCAAGGCGGGCAGCGCCTGGAGGCCGAGATCCCTCCGTGCCTCTCCCAAGGTGGTCGTCCGACCTTCGATTTCCACGGGGGTCGCATCGATCTCCCCGAGGATTTGCCGGGCGCGACGTACGCCGGATTCCGTCAAGACGTACACGCGGACCTTCCGGTTCCGCCCGAGGAGCCGCGCGTCCCGCGCCTCGACGAACCCCTCGCCCTGGAGGCCTTTCAGCGTTCGCGGGACGTGGCTCCGGAGGAGCCGGGCGCCTTCCGCGATTCCCGCTTGGGTTCCCTCGCGGCCCGGTTCCCGGGCATTCCAGAAACCGTGGAGGTGGAGGAGGACTCGCTCCGCCGCGGTGAGCTCCACGAACGTTCCGATGCGGTCCCGTTTACTTAAGTCTGCAGCCCGTGATTCTCACGCTTTTGCGCCGTCGTACTACCAGGTCGAACGGGCCCGGCAACGTACCGAAACTTGCCTCTCCGCGGCGGATCGGGCGTCATACTGGGCTTCGGACCCCCTACTTGATCATCTTCCTTCGGAAGCAAGAGCCGCACGGTGCGATCCGAGTAGACTTGAACCCGTGGACTTTTAACAATGGACTTCATTTCTGAGCGCGAGAGAGGGAGGTCTCGAGTACGCGCGCTGCCCCGGCGACATTGGCGGTCGTTGTCGTAGCGGTTGTCCTTTCGTTGCTCGCCCTCGGCGGTCTCCTTAGTCAGCAGCGGTCCGTCGCGAAGAACCCCCCCGTGACGGGAAACAACGTGGTCGTGTTCGTCGGATCCCAGTCTGGATTCGCGGGCGAGACATTGGCGTTCCTGAAGTCATACTTCGGCGGGCCGACCGTGGAGGTCACTGAAATCGCGAACCTTTCTGCGGCGGCGGCAAGGGTGGATCGGGCCTCGCTCGTGGTCTTCAATTCCGACTGGCTGATGGGCAAAGTCGGGGCGGTTGCTCTGACGGAGTTCTTCAAGACGATTCTTCCCTCGCAGGTGAAGATCGTGGCGCTTGGCGGCCCGACTTCGCTGCTGTTTGATGCGCTCAAACAAGCGAGAGACGGAATCTTTACTGAGGGGAGGAATCCCGCTTACAACGACCCGACGTTGGCGGGCTACATGCTCAAACAGGGTATCGGTCCAGACGGCACCGCCCACTACGGTGATTCGATTCTTGTTGGCTACCCCGCGGATGCCCAAAGTGCCGCGGATTCCATCTCGACTTGGGGGTAGACCCGCGGGAACGACGGCATCTGGGTCGACTCTGCAAGATTCTCTCCGTAGGTGAGAATCAGGCTTCGCGGTCGTGGTAACTACCGCGAACACTTTATATATCGTCGGCTCGGCTGCAAACGTAATTCTCTCCTGCCCACCGGGAGGCCACTCGATGAAAGTCGTCTTGCGTGAGGATGAATCAGGGATCTCCGAAGTCATCGGCACGATCCTGATCCTCGCGATGACGGTTGTCTTGTTCTCCACGATCATCATCTGGGTCTCCAACATCCCCACGCCCGTCGCGCAGGGCCGACTCGATCTGCAGTCCGAAATGGATCCGATGTACAACGGAGGCGGCGCGGAGATCGGCGTCAACGTCACCCTGACCCACCAGGGCGGCGAGGCGCTGCAGACCGCGCCGACCATCATCTACGTCACATCGCAGCGCGGAACGAACCCGGCGAAGACCGACGTCCAGCGGCTGCATCTCTACAACAAGCTCCTCGCGACCCCGAGCGGGATCATCGACGGCACGGACACGATCTGGAACGTCGGCGAGCGGTGGGGATACAAGAACTTCACCCTCCGGTCCACGGACGCGATCACGATCACGATCGTGGACACGTTGAAGAGCATCGTCCTGTGGTCGGCCCCGTTGACTCCCCCGGCCGGATCGCGTCCGCCGGTGTTCGTCGACAAGTGGGCGGACGGGCTCTATTCGTCGACGGCGATCGACCCGGTCCAGTCGGGGCTGGGCTTCTTCGTCTTCGCGCAGGTGTCGGACCCGGACGGCGACCTCAACGTGAACTCCGTGTATGCGACGATCACCGCCTGGTATGGGACGGGAGATCCGTGCGCCCAGCCGCAGAAGATGACGGACTCCGGCGTGTACCCGGACCGCGCGGCGGGTGACGGAATCTTCTCGCTCGGCGGGCTCACGTGCATGAAGTCGCCCTACCCAGCCCTGAACTGGGACACGTCGATCATCCTCTTCAACGCGACCGACAAGAAGGGTCACGCGACCCAGTCCCGGCTCATCCTCGGCGTGATCCCCGGCCCCACGGGAGGCGGGGGCGGAGGCGGCGGCAACGGGACGGGTCGCCCCGCAAACTTGCGGTGGAACGGCCGCCAGGGCTACAACATCTTCAACGCGTCCCAGTGGGACCAGTTCAAGTATACTGCCCAGGAGACCCGGACCTTCAACGGCAACGAGGAGGTCGTGGTCGTCGTCGGGAGCTTGGACCTCGAGAACACGTTCGACACGGACCGCTTCACGCTGTACGACCCATTCGGCGGGTCCCTGTCGCAACCCGTCGTGTACGGCAACACCAAGACGGTGACGCAAGTGAGCACGCCCTCGACGAGTCAAGGCTTTACGTTCATTGAATTCATCAACGGGTACTACATCTATTCATACCGGTTCAAGCTCAACGCCCCCTCGGATCCGCAGGTGGGGACGAACTTCTACAAGGTCCCGGCGCACCCGCCGCAATACTACTTCGCGAAGTACACGTTGGACATCCTGCTCTTCTCGTCGAGCGCGGTACGCTTCAACACGACCGACTCGATTGTCATTACCGACACGGACGGGTACGTCCGGGACTTCCCGCAAGTCCAGACCTTCAAGGACTCGGGCTTTACGCAGGCGACGACGACGTTCAAGTCCACCGACGTCGCGTACGTGCAGGTCCGGATGTTCACCACCGACGCCGCTGTGACCGCGACGAGCCCGATCTTCGGGAACATCATCATCAAGGATTATGCGGGCGGGACGCAGCTCATGCGGGCCCCGGTGAACGGGCACGACACGAACGTCCCGATCTGCCCCGTCAGCGGCGCGTGCTCGGGCACCGCGATTTCGATTAACTCGGCCCTGCGAGTATACCGGTTCTCGATTAATTTCACGCGGGCGAACCAGGACTCATGGGTCGACGGCACGCAGAACTATGCTCTCACCCTCACGAGCATCAAGGACGCGGATGAGACCTATTCGAACATCGCAACCCAGCTCGTCATCGTGGCACCCCTGTACAAGCTCGATGTCGTCGCTGGCACGGATGCGGCGACGAACAACGCCTGGGGCACCAAAGACTACTCGTACTACTACGAGAACCTGAACGGAATCGATCGATGGAGGAAAAGCCGGATCGAATTCTGCGGCCTCTCGGGGAGCTGCAAGACCGGGTACCACACCCTATCGATTGTCAACATCGACTTCGACCGCGACGGCGACCTGGACACCGTGAGCAGCATCTTCGTCGACAACAGCAACGGCCAGATCTTGCTGCAACGCCGAGACCTCGATTCCACCCGCAACGTAATCTTCACTCGATTCGTCATGGAGAACCTTGCGGGCGTCTACTGTAACGCGCTCGCCGTTGGCGACCTGACCGGGGATGGCGCTCCGGAGGTGGTTTGCGGCGCATCGAACGGAAACGTGTGGTACTACAAGAACGACGGCAGCTGGCAGACCCAGAGCGGCAGCGCAACGAAGGTCATCGTCGACCAGTCCCGAACGGATTCGATTTCGACCGTCGCCGTCGGCGATTTCAACGGGGATGGAGCGAACGACATTGCCGTCGGCGGGGCGAACACCCGCCTGACCTGGTACCCGAACCTCGACAAGCTCGGGAAATTCCAGAACGCCGGGATCACGGACGACTGGTTCGCCGAAGGCGAGACGACGGTGAAGGGCAACATCACATCCGGGAGCTACTTGAACACGTTCGTCTCGGACGCGTCGTACGAGCAGATTCGCGAGTACACGTTCACGGAGCCGGTTCAGTCCGGTGCGACAGCGAACACGGGATTCGCAACCGACGCAAGCGGCTGGACCTACGCGGATTGGCAGGATCCGAGCACCCCGAATCCACCCGGCAGTGCGACGGGGACATGGGCCTCGGCCGGTGGGAACCCGGGCGGGTACGCGTCCGTCTCGACCAATTGTTTGGCGAATCAGGTCGTGTCCGGATACTTCTATCAACCGTTTGCTGTGAGCGGCTCCCCACCATTCACCGCTCAACTGAGCCTGGACTGGAAAGTGGTTGCCTTTGGCGCCACGGGAGGCGGGAACGTTGTCATGTACGCGTTCGTCGACGCGGCGTCCGGGGCTCCGACCTTGGGGCAACAAGTCTGGTCCTCGACCGCCCAAACGGGCACGACGAACTGGGCCTCTGTGGGCCCGATTGACGTGAGCACGAAAGTCACCTCGGCCGGAACCTATTACCTGAAAGTCGCGTTCCGCGCCCAGAACGCACCGTGTGGCACGACGTCGACGGGGGGATTCGACAACGTCGCTCTGAGCTGGTCGTCCACCGGAGGGCTCGCGAGCGAGCTCGAACACTACTGGCGGATCACGACGCTTCCGGGCCGTCCGGGCACCACGTTCACCTTGAACATGGTTGCTCGGCACTCAGCCAACACGGAGGGCGACAACTTCGTGTTCGCGTACGCAACGAACGTCGCAGGTAACGATCCGACGACGGGCACGTATACGACGATGGTCTGGGTGAACGCCACATCGGACCAGACCTACTCGTTCATCCTGCCCTCGTCCGTGGCGGGCAAGCAGGTGTGGATCCGGACGAAGGACATGGATCACACGGTCGGGAATGTGAACCTCGACACCGTGTTCGTCGACCAGATGTATGTTCGCGCGGCGACGCCGTCTGGCACGACCGGCGTGAACCTCGCGGGGCCGGCCACCGCCATCAATGCGATCGATGCCGACGACCAAGACGGCGATCATTTCGCCGACCTCGTCGTCGGGACGGCCGGCGGAAAAGTGTGGAAATACATGGGCAGCCTGGGAGGCCTGACGACGCCGGCGGGGGCCTACTACATCGCGCCGTCCCCGATTGTCGGGATCAAGTTCGGCAACATCTCCACCACCCAGGCAGGGCTCGAAATCGTCATCGCGTTCGGTACGACCGTGCGAATCCTGACGGGCTACGGAAACTCGGGGACGGTCATCGATACCGCGGTGCCCGCGTACAGCCCGGCGAACGCGATCACGACGTTGGGCGTGGGTGACGTCAACGGCGATGGGCCCGACGACGTCGTCGTGGGGACGACCTCGGACATCTGGTATTGGTCAAACCAGAACAACGGGGCGGCGTGGACGAATCCAATCAGTGTCGACAGCGTGGGAGCCAACGTCTACTCGATCGATCTGGGCGACGCGAGCAAGTCGCAGTACGTCGGGCGTTAAGCGCGCAAGGCCGCAAGCACGCCTTTGGTCCGTTCCACTTCAATCACCGCGAGCACGGACGCTCCCTCGGCGGCGATCTGGCGCAGGCGCGCGGCCATGAACGCCTCTCGCTTCGCTTGGAGGCGCGCGAAGCCCGGCGGGCCGTTCACCTCGGCGTCCCATGCGAGGACGAATTCTTGCGGCGTCCTCGCGTCGAATCGCTTCTTCGCGAGCCGTCGCTCCAGGCGTCCCTGGAAGATGACCTCCAGCGTGGACACGCTGTCCACATAGTTCTCGGTGTACGTGACCTCGTCCATGTCGATCGCCTCGAGACGGGTCCCTTGCTTCTCCGCGACCCGGACGGCTTCCGTGAAGCACGGCGGGGGTTTCACCGGCGGTTCCCACGCGGAGAGACCGGCCACGTAGATCTCCTCCTCGAAGTTCTCCGGCTCCAACGGGCCGCCGTGGTAGACGCGGAGCGTCTGGAGCTCCTCGGGCCCGATGCTCAAAGCGACGACGTCCGGTTTCGTCGCCCGGATCGCGGTGGCGACGGTCGACCTCTCCGACGGCAGGCCGCGGATCACGGAGAGGATGGTGACGGACGCGAGGCCGAGGCGGACCTCGTCCATCAACCCTTCCTCTCGGAGATCATCTCCTCGACATCGTCGCGATCTTTCGCGCGGCGCAGCTCCTCGCGCGCGATGACGGGAACGCCGCGGATGCTCATGCGGACCCGGGCGCGCTCCACGAACATGACCGAGTCCTTCTCGACGACGCGGCTCAGGTTCGACACGACCTCGGCCTTGCGTTCGAGGGCCCGGTCCGCCTCCCCGACTCCCGTCAGGAACGTCGTCTCCTCGTGCTTGGAGAGCGCGTCGAACGGGCTCCGGACCGTGCGGAGGACTCGATAGCCGAGGCGTTCGAGCCGCTCGAACATCTCTCGCTCGAAGCCTTCGATCTGCGGCAGTCGCTCCTCTCGCGCGGCCGGGTCGGCCAGGAGGGCGAATGGATCGACGGGCATAACGAGGGACTCGTTGAGGAACTCCTCGAGTCGCATCGCGACCTCCATCGTCGCGGACATCCCCTCGAGGTACATCTGGATCGTGCGGCGCGTGACGCCCGCGATATCGGCGAGGGTCCCGAGGGACACCCGTCGCTCCTCGCGTAATCGTCGGAGGGCGTCGGCATCCAAACGGACGTACAACCCGCCCGGCGCGGAGTACAGGAACGGCGGGACGCCCTCTTCCAAGAACTCGCCGAGGGTCCGGCGGGAGAGGATCGAGACGCCGAAGCGCGTGTAGATCACGCCGTCCTCCAGGGATCCAGTCCCGCTCCGCTCGCCGACAACGAGCGGCGATGCCTCGAGGATTCGCGCGACCTCGAGGAGCTCGTGCGCCGTCTCCTTGTTCAGCGCGTCCACGTTCTGGAGGACCTTGACGATCAGGAGCGTGTCGTCGCGCCGCGCGACGAAATCGAAACACAATCCTCGTTCCCCGTGCGGGCGAGACAGGAAGAACCCGGTCTTCGCGAGGCCACGCCTCGTCTCCTCCAAGACCCGGTCGCGTTTCATCGGTCATTCATCGTGTGGACTTCTATATAAATTCCACGGACGCGTTCTCCCGAGATGGTTTCTCGTCGAAGAGCGGCGAACCCTTTATCGCGGTCCCAGCCTTCGCCGTCCCCGATGGCGGGGGAACTGCTCGACGACCGCGTGATCGTGGACGACCCCGCGGAAGGGAGTGGGGTCCACAACCGCGGGTTCTTCGGCACCCCTCGATCGGGAGGCGGCCTCGAGTTGAATCTCCTGGAGGCGGTGTACCTCGTCGAGGGAGGCCGGCTCGAGGTGCGACGGCGCGGCAGGGCGGTCTCCGCCCGGGAACTGTTCCGGGCCGCGAGCGCTTCGATGACCGCGTTCGAGATTCGCTACCTCGTGTACCGGGACCTGAGGGCCCGCGGCTACGTCGTCGAAGCCCGCGGCGGCCCCGTCGATTTCCAGGTGTATCCGCGGGGTGGCGCGCCGAAGAAGACGCCGAGCAAATATTGGGTGCGAGCGTTGAGCGAACGCGCGGTGTTCGACCTCGCGGAACTCCTCGGGCGGGCGGAAGAGGCGGCGGCGGTCCGCAAGACGCTTCTCCTTGGGCTCGTGGACGAAGAGAGCGATCTGACATACTACAGCGTCCGGGAGGCGCACCCGCGCGGTCATCCACCGGCCCCGCTCCGGAAGACCGAGGTCGTCGTCCACTTTCTCGGGGATCGCGCCGTCGTGATCGATGAGGTCCAAGCGAAGGCGCTTCACGACGCCGGTTTCTTCGGGAAGATCGTCGGACGTCGGTTGCAACTCAGCCTCCTCGAGACGGCGTACCTGTTGAAGGCCGGGCTCGTTGAAGTGCGGAACGCGGACACGGACCGTCCGATCCGACTCCCGCGGCTCATCAAGGAGGCGAACGCGATTCAACCCGACTTCGAACTCCGATTGCAAGCGTACGAGGATCTCACGGGCCGAGGCGTCATCTCGAAGACCGGCTTCAAGTACGGCTCCCATTTCCGCGCGTACGAGGGCGACCCGGAGACGCACCATGCGAAGTATCTCGTGCACGTGGTCCCGAAAGGCCATCGTGGCGCGTGGCCGGAAATCAGCCGGGCGGTCCGACTCGCTCACGGGGTGAAGAAGCAGATCCTCTTCGGCGAAGTCGGGGATGGCGTGCGCTACGTGAAGCTGGAGCGCGTGAGGCCGTGAGACGCTCTCATCCGGGTTGACGCGTCATACCTCTAAGTAGAGGTACACTCGCTGGCATCTCGAGCCACCTCTTTGGCCGGTCGTGATTCAATCGTGTCCCGTCGCGGTCCAGAGTTCGACCCAGTGCGGGAGTCCCGCGAGGTTACGGAGTGTCGCCTCCACGTACGGCGGCATCGACTCCGGTCGGTGCGCGCCTTTCCGATCCAGCAACAGCGCGACGATTCCGACGGAGGCCGCGGCCTCGAGATAGTCAAGCCGATCATCCGCGAGGACACAGTCCTGGGGCTTTACTCCGAGCTGATGCGGGATTTCCTGCCAGTACCGTGATTGTCCTTTCTGCGCGTTCTGCGAGTGGCCCGTGAAAATTCCGTCAATCAGGTCGAACAGGCCGGCGCCACGGAGCGCTGCGTCGTTCGTCTCGCTGCCGCCCGTGGCCACGTACACGCGGTGCCCGGCCGATCGGAGCCGCTCGATTGCGGTACGTGCATCCGGGTATCGCGCGTTGACGCGAGACATCGCCTCCCGTTCGAATTCGCGCGAGACGGCGAGGGCATCGGCAGGCCGACTGGTTAGACCCACTCGGTCGAAGATCTCCAAAAGGTGTCGTGCATCGAGCTCGTCGACGATGTCCGCATAGCCTCTCGATTCCCAGTCCACCGAGTTCACGCGCTGGAGGTACGTCACCCAGGCTTCGTCGTGCGCGCGCCTCCACGCCTCCGGAGCGCCGCCGAAACGGGCCGCGAGAAGTTCCGCGAGACGCTCCCGATATCCGCGAAACATCTTCTCGTGATCGAGCAAGACTCCGTACAGATCGAGGAGGACATGCATCGGCGAGGTCGCGCAGCTGAGGCACGAGCATAAGGGTTACGGGAGCGGGGGAAACGACGAAATAGCGTTCGCCCGTTCCCGGCGGCGATGACCCGGGCGCGACCTTCCACGTTCAGTATCGTCGCGTTCGATCCGAAGACCAAGGATCTCGGCGTCGCGGTCGAATCCAAATTCGTCGCGGTGGGGGCCGTCGTGCCGTTTGCCGCAGCTCGGGTCGGAGCGGTCGCGAGCCAGGCGTACGCGAACACCGCGTACGGACCCGATGCGCTCGCGATGCTGAAGCGCGGGGTCGCACCGAAGGACGTCGTGAAGAAGCTGGTGACGTCGGACAAAGATGCGGCGCAGCGCCAAGTCGGCGTCGTGGACGCGCGAGGCCGCGCCGCGTCATACACCGGGAAAGAATGCTTCCCGTGGGCGGGGCGTGTCGTCGGCCGGAATTTCGCGGCCCAGGGGAACATCCTCGCGGGTGAGGACGTCCTGAAGGCGTTGGCCCGGGCCTTCGAGGTGACACAGGGCGACTTGCCCGTTCGTCTCCTCGCGGCGCTGAGTGCGGGCCAGCGGGCCGGTGGCGACAAGCGAGGCCAGCAGAGTGCGGCGATCCTCGTCGTCCGGCACGGCGGCGGATACGCAGGCTTCAACGACCGTTGGATCGACGTCCGCGTCGATGACCATCCGGCTCCGATCGAGGAGCTCATCCGCATCTTCAACGTGTACGATCTCACCCTGCTGAACCGCGAAGATCCGAAGGATGTCGTCCTCCTCAAGCCGGAGATTGTGCGGGAGATCCAGGCCAACCTGGCGGTTCTCGGGCTCTACCGCGGCCCGACCTCGGGCAAGTTCGACGCGAAGTCGAAGTCGGCATTCGAGATGTGGGCCGAGATGAACAACTACGAGAACAAGCTCCGAAAGGACGGCAAGGTTTGGGGCGGCTTGTACCGCGCATTGAGGGCTCAGGCCTCTAGCACAAGCGGCTGATCACGATTCAAGATCTCGATGGGATGGCGTACACCCGGTCCCCGCCAATCCACGTGGATTCGATCCGCATCTGCGCGATTTGGTCCGGCGTTTCGAACGGGTCGCCCTGGAGCACGACGAAATCGGCGAGCTTACCCGATTCGAGACTTCCCTTCTCGTGCTCCTCGAACGCGGCATACGCACCTCCGGCGGTGGCCGCTCGGATGGCCTCCTCTGGGGAGAGGCGCTGGTCTTCGAAGAATCCGTTCACGGCCCAGTGGATGCCAAAGAGGGGGCCGTACGGCATGCCGTCGGAACCAAAGCACAACGGAATGCGAGCTCGGAGGATCCTGCGAAAGGGATTGTTCGCGGCGGATCGTCTGCCTCCGAGGCGCATCTCGTAGACGTCCCCGGGTCCGCTCCATTGCCCGACAAAGTTCGGTTGACACGAAGCCACGATTCCCGCAGCCTTCGTCCGTCGCAAGACCTCGTCATCGGGAAGTTCGTAATGTTCAATCCGATGCCGGGCACTTTTCTGCGGCGCCGAATCCTGAACCTCTTCGAGCGTCTCGACAACGAGTCGGATCGCCGCGTCCCCGATTGCGTGGGTCGCGGTTTGAAAGCCGGCGCGATGCGCCGTCGTGAGGATCGAACGAAGCTCGGTTGGCGAGTGAACGAGCATCCCCCGGTCGTCCGGCCGTCCGACGTAGGGTGCCCCGAGGGCCGCCGTGTAGGCGCCGAGGGAGCCGTCCGCGAAGACTTTGATTGCGCCGAGCCGGAGCCACGGATTGCCGAACCCCGGGCTGAGCCCGGCATCCACGAGCGCTCCCAGCATCGAGTCCCCCGGCATCGCGTACACGCGCACGCGGAATTGTCCAGTGCGGCGGAGCCGCTGGTATGCCGTCCAGCCCGCGCGGCTCACGACATCGTGGATCGAGGTGATCCCGAGCCGATGCGCCATCCGCGCGACCGCAGGAAGACCGCGCTCGATCCCTGCGCCTCCGGTCTCAAATCGAAGATGGAACTCCCCGAACGCATCCTCCGTCAGGAGACCGGTGGGACGGCCGGATGCGTCGACTTCAAATCCCCGCATGCCGGCGAGGTCCGCGGCCCGCTCGAGGGCCGTTGAGTTCAGCGAACCCATGTGGCAGTCGATCCGCCGGGCGACGACGGCGTGCTCGGTCGATACGCGATCGAGATCCTCTCGCGTGAGAAACCGTCGCTCAGGCCATTTCGCCTCGTCCCAATCGATTCCGACGATCCAGCCGCCAGGGGGGGTCGAAGCAGCCTTCTTTCGGAGGCGGACGACCGCGTCTTCGAGGTCGCGCGTCCCATCGAGCCGCGTCCATCCGACTTCGCCGGCGGAATCGGCCATGTGGGTGTGCGCGTCGATGAAACCCGGAAGGACGACGCCGCCACGCAGGTCGACGAGGGTCGTGCGGCGACCGCGCCACCGCTCCGCCTGCGCCGACGTCCCGACGGCCAGGAGACGGTCGCCGCGGACCGCGAGGGCCTTCGCCCACGGCCGATCGCGCGCGGCGGTGAAGACCTTGCCGTCGACGAGGACAATGTCCGCGTCCCCGGGCATTTCACCGCACGTCCCGCAGATCCCGGAGGCGCTCGATCGCTTCGCGGAGCGTCTCGTCTCGCTTCGAGAACATGAACCGCACGTATCGCCGACCATCGACCGGGTCGCCGTAGAACGAGGAGCCGGGGACGACCGCGACCCGCAATCGCTCCACGAGGTACATCGCGAACGCCCAGTCGTCCTCGAACGGGAATCGGTCGAAGTCCGCGATCACGTAATACGCGCCTCCGGGCGGCCGGCAGTCGAGACCGGCCTCCCGAAGCCCGCGCACGAAGACGTCCCGTTTCGCCTGATACGAGCGCGCGAGGTCGGCGTAGTAGGATTCCGGCAGGCTCAGCGCGGCGACGGCGGCGATCTGAAGCGGATGAGGGGCGCCGACCGTCAGGAAGTCGTGCGTCCGCCGCATCGCGCTCGCGAGCGTCTTCGGCGCGATCGCCCAGCCGATCCGCCATCCCGTCGCGCTGTACGTCTTCGAGAGGCCGTTGATCGTGATCGTCCGCTCGGACATGTCACCGATCGTCGCGAGCGATACATGACGGGCGCGATCGAAGACGATGTGCTCGTAGATCTCGTCCGTGACCGCGACGACGTCGTGGTCCGCGCACAGATCCGCGATCGTCCGGAGTTCGTCTCGCGTGAAGACTTTGCCCGTCGGGTTGTTCGGCGTGTTCAGAATGAGGACCTTGGTCTGGTCCGTGAACGCGGCTTTCAGCGCTTCCTCATCCACGGTCCAGTCGGGCCACGCCATCCGCACGTACCGCGGGCGGGCGCCGCTCACAATCGCGTCCGGGCCGTAGTTCTCGTAGAACGGTTCGAAGATCACCGCCTCGTCGCCCTCGTTGATGAGGGAGAGCATCGCGGCCATCATCGCCTCGGTCGAGCCGCACGTGACGACCAGATTCGACTCCGGGTCCGCGTCGATTCCGTTGAAGGCCTTTGCCCGCCGCGCGATCGCATCGCGGAGCTCCCGGGCGCCCCAGGTGATCGAATACTGGTTGTATCCGCCGTCGAGGGCCCTCTTCGCCGCAGCGGTGAGTTCCGGCGGCGGCTCGAAGTCCGGATAGCCCTGGGCCAAGTTCACGGCGCCGTGTAGCGCCGCGATCCGCGTCATCTCCCGGATGACCGACTCCGGGAATTTCTGGACCCGGTCCGCGACGCGCCGGTCGCGGATCGCGATGTCCTGGCGGACGGCGGAGCTCGGGTGCGGGATAGACGTCCCCCGCCGCGGAAGGTCGGCGCGTGCAAAAACCTGTCGGGCGAGGATTAAGAGCGCGCATCCCCATCGGCGCGGACCGAGGTCGCGCGCATGGCGGAGCGGTTCTTCGATTTCTGGCGGGTCGACGTCTTCACGGACACGCCGCTCGCCGGGAATCCGCTCGCGGTGTTCCCGAGGGCGACCGGTCTCTCGGCCGTCGAGATGGGCGGGATCGCGCGGGAAATGAATCTCTCGGAGACCACCTTTGTCTTTCCTTCGACCAACCCGACGGCCCACTACCGCAACCGGATCTTCACGCCCGGAGGCGAGATCCCGTTCGCGGGCCATCCGTCGATCGGCACGGCGTTCGTCGCGGCCATGGAAGGCCTGGTCCCCCATCCCGACGGATCCTCCGTCGTCTATCAAGAACTCGAGATCGGCGTGCTCCCGCTCGAATTGATCTGCGAAGCCGGGCAGGTGAAGAAGGTCATCATGACCCAAGGCGAGCCCTCCCTCGGGACGGAGGTCAAGAACGTGGAGCCGCTCGCATCGGCCCTCGGGGTGCGCGCGAAGGACCTCGGCCCGAAGGGGCTCGTCCCCCAGATCGCCGCGACCGGGATCCAGTCCCTCCAGGTTCCGTTTCGTTCCGTCGACGTCGTCAAGGGGTTGGATCCGGACCTGCGATCCCTGGGAAAGGTCCTCTCCAAATTCGGCGAGAAAGTCGTCTGCTACGCGTTTGCGCTCGGAAGCGAGACGCCCGGCGCGGCCGTCCACGCCCGAAGCTTCGTCCCCGATCTCGGGATCGAGGACCCGGCGACCGGCAGTGCGGCGGGGGCGTGCGGCGCCTATCTGGCCTTCCGCGGCAAGCTCCCTGCGCCGACATTCGTGATCGAACAAGGAGTCGAGATCCACCATGCAAGCCGCATCGAGGTGAGCGTCGAAACGGAGGACGGGAAGCCGAGGGTCGTGCGGGTCGGGGGCCAATCGGTCCCCCTCATCCGCGGGAATCTCCGGCTCCCGTGACCCCGCTCGTTCCGACGGAGGGATCCAAGATCGCGACCGGGGCGGAAGTCCAACTCGTCTATCTGTTCGCCGGGCTGCTCGTCCTCGGCTCGGTGCTGCTGGCGTTCCTTCCGCTCTTGCACCACACCTGGACGTTCGGCGCCTCCCGACGGCTCTTCCTCGTGTTGCTCGTCGTCATCCTGGCTCTCGGGATCGGGGCGGTCGTCCTCGTGAATTCGGCGATTTCGGATCCCGTCTACTTCCTCCCGATCGCAGGGATCACGGTGGGACTGCGCGTGGCCTCTCCTTTCCTCTTGTACCGGCGCATTCAGGACCGGTTGGAGGTACGCCGATGGTGGAGTGTCTTCCGTTGGTTCGTCGCGGGCGGTTTCGTCGTCTTGATCGGGATTCTCGCGTACCATCTGTTGCTGCTCGCGTCCGGTTCGGAACCCGCGAATGTGGCGGTCTTCAGCGAGCAGCTCGTGATGGCCCTCGGGGCGTCTCTTCTCATCGTCCGGACAGGTCTTCGGATTCGGCCTCGCGAGGTGGCCGAGATGTGGCCGATCTGGTCCGCGGCGGTGCTCTTTGCGATCGCCTTCGTCGTCGTCCTTCCTTACGCGATTCCCGCCTTCGAACTCGTGTACGTCGTCACGGGAATCGTGGGCTGGTCGATCGGCGTCGTCGCCGTCATCTCTGATCTCTGAGGCTGATGGAGGCGGCACCGAACCGGGCTGTCGCCGCGGCTCGGGCTACAGTTCGACCTTGATGCCGAGCTTTTCCGTCAGTTCCTTGTAGCGGTTCCGGATCGTGACTTCGGTCACGCCCGCGACGTCGGCGACCTCCCGCTGCGTGCGGCGCTCGTTGCACAGGATTGAGGCGATGTAGATTGCCGCCGCGGCGACGCCCGTGGGCCCGCGGCCGGAGGTCAGCTCCTTGTCCTGGGCTTCTTTCAGGATCTCGACCGCTCGCGACTGGACCTCGCCGGTGAGCTTGAGTTCCGAACAGAACCGGGACACGTAGTCCTGGGGCTTCGTCGGCATCAACTTGAGCTTGAGCTCGCGGGTCATGAACCGATACGTGCGGCCGATCTCCTTGCGGCCCACGCGGGACGAGTTCGCGATCTCGTCGAGGGTCCTCGGCACGTTGCACTGCCGGCACGCCGCGTACAGGGACGCGGCCACGACGCCTTCGATCGACCGCCCGCGGATCAGGTTCTTGTTCACGGCCTTGCGGTAGACCATCGCGGCCGTCTCGCGGACGTTCCTCGGCAAGCCCATGCCGCTCGCCATCCGGTCGAGCTCGCTCAGCGCGAACGCGAGGTTGCGTTCCGTCGCGTTGCTCACCCGAATCCGCCGCTGCCATTTCCGGAGGCGATAGAGCTGGGCGCGGTTCCGCGTCGGGATCGATTTTCCGTACGAGTCCTTGTTCTTCCAGCCGATGGTCGTTGAGAGGCCTTTGTCGTGGATCGTGTACGTCATCGGGGCGCCGGTGCGCGCGCGTTTCTCGCCCTGCTCGACGTCGAACGCCCGCCATTCGGGCCCCTGGTCGATCATCTGGTCGGTCAGGACGAGGCCGCATTCTTCGCAGATGAGCTCGCCTCGCTCGTAGTCGAACGAAAGGTGGCCCGAATTGCACTCGGGGCATCTAGTGACTTCTTCGGCTTCTTCGATCTTCTTGGTTGGCATGGTCTCCCTCGGCAACGAACCTTTACCACCCGGCCCAGCGGTCGGTTTCGTTTGTCCCGCACGTCGGCGCCTCGCGAGGGGGCGAACTCGGATCGGACGAGGACCGTCCCGTCGTGGGCGATGTTCTCGACCACGCCGAGCCGCCTCATGCCCCCTCTGATTCGGCCGCTGGCAATGCGTGCCTACTATTTAACGAGAGCGGAATTTATTTGTATCGGCACCGGCGCCGAAGCCCGTCGAAACGATCCAATTTCGGCCGTCCCGACGCCGTGTCCTCGCTTCACGTCGTTAACCTTGTTTAAGGTTGATTTCGCCCCGCAGATCAACGACCGTTGCGAGGCCTCCCGGTCCGCGGTCTGGGTTCGCCGCAATCGCCCCCCGAACGTATTAACCGGGCGCCTCCGATGCCGCGTCGGGAAAAGCGTGAAACTCGTCCCGTTCGAGATGGAGCGATGGCAATCGACTTGGGAGAACACCGTCGATTTCAACTTGTCGGAGAGCGGGGTACAACCCATCCCGCTGCGGGAGCTGCTGGGAGACGAAGCGGCGACCGAGCGGTTCCTCGACTATCCGCTCGCGTACTCGCAAGGGAACGGCACACGGGAGCTCCGAACGAAGATCGCGGCGATGTACCACGACGCCAGCCCGGGCCATGTCCTCGTGACGAACGGTTCGTCGGAGGCGAACCTCCTCGCGATGTGGCACCTCGTCGAACGGGGGGACGAAGTCGTCGTCATGTTGCCGAACTACATGGAGAATTGGGGCCTCGCGCAGATGTTCGGCGGGAACGTGAAGCCGCTCCGCCTTCAGGAGAGCCGGAACTGGCAGTTCGATCCGGACGAGCTGAGCTCGCTCGTGACGCCGAAGACAAAGGCCATCGCGATCTGCAATCCGAACAATCCGACCGGCGCGGTCATGGGCGAGGCGCAGCGGAAGGCCGTGTTGGACGCGGCCCGGGACCGCGGTGCCTGGCTGCTCTCCGATGAAGTATACATCGGTGCGGAGCGCGAGGGGCCGCGGACGGAGAGCGTGTGGGGCGAGCATGAGCGAACGTTGATCGTCAACGGCTTGAGCAAGGCGTACGCCCTCCCCGGTCTGCGGATCGGATGGGTCGTCGGGCCGCCGGAGGCGGTCGCAACGCTCTGGGCCCATCACGACTACACGACCCTCGCGCCGACCTACTTGTCGGACCGCCTCGCGCAGATCGCCCTGGCGCCGAAGCGCCGGGAGGAAATCCTCGCCCGCACGCGCTCGATCCTCCAGCGGAACTATGGGATCCTGGCGGCCTGGATCCGGGACCACGGCTCCCTGTTCACGCACATCCCTCCGACGGCGGGCGCGATCTGCTTTCTGCGGTACGCCTTGCGGATCAACTCGACGGAACTCGCGTGGCGTCTGCTGAAAGAGAAATCGACGCTCATCGTGCCGGGCGATCACTTCGGGATGGACGGGTTCATGCGGATCGGCATGGGGGACGCACAAGCCTACTTGACGAAAGGCCTCGAGCGGATCGACGCCCTGATTCGGGAGATCCGGACCGAGAAAGGGAAGTCGTGATGGACGTCCTGCTCCTCTCGGAACCTGAAATCCGGGAACTTGTCGGGCCGGCCGAGGCGCTCCCCGCCGTGCGGGACGCGTTCGTCCGCTTGGCGAGGGGCGAGGCGATCCTCCCGGGCGTCATCCACCTCGACGTCCCGAACTCCGGGGCCGAGGTCCATGTGAAGGGCGCGCACCTTCAGGGCTCGCGGTTCTTCACGATCAAGGTCGCCTCCGGGTCGTACACGAATCCGGAGCGCGGCCTCCCGGTCGGCAGCGGCATAGTCCTCGTCTTCGATTCGACGACCGGTTTCCCGAGAGCCGTGCTCTTCGACAACGGCTACCTCACGGACTTGCGAACGGGCGCCGCGGGCGCGTTGGCGGCGGACCTCCTCGCGCGCCACGAGGTCGATCGAGTCGGGATCATCGGAGTCGGGACCCAGGCCCGTTATCAGTTCGCCGCCCTCCTCGGCGTACGCGCGCCGGAGCGAGTGATCGCGTTCGGGCGATCCGAAGCGAAGGCGACTCGCTTCGCGAAGGACATGGAGAAGCTCTGCGGCATCCGTGTGCTCCCAGCGAAGACGGTCGAGCAGGCGGTTCGCGGCTCAGATGTCGTGATCACGGTGACGCCATCTCGGGAGCCCCTCGTCCGGGCCGAATGGGTCTCCCCGGGGACCCACATCACGGCCGTCGGCGCCGACGGTCCAGACAAACAGGAGCTCGATGTCGGAGTGCTCAAGAACGCCGACAAGGTCGTCGCGGACCGACTCGACCAATGCGTCCGGTTCGGAGAGATTCATCACGCCATCGAGGCCGGGGTCCTCCGCCCCGGAGACGTCTACGCCGAGCTCCGCGAGATCGCCGCCGGGCTGAAGCGGGGTCGGACTTCGGACCAGGAAATCACCGTCGCGGACCTGACCGGTGTGGGCGTCCAGGACGCCGCCGTCGCGGAACTCGTCGTGGGCGCCGCCCTTCGGCGGGGCACAGGGAAACGGCTCGACCTCTGAGGCGGAACGAATGCGGCATCGGATCGTCCTCGTCGGCTTCGGGAATGTGGGGCGCGAGTTCGCCCGACTTCTCCTCGAGCATCGATCCGAATTGAAAGGGGAGTTCGGGATCGATGCCTCGATCGTGGCGATCCTGACCGCGCGGCACGGATCCGTCGAGAACCCGGCCGGGATCGACGTGCGGAGGGCGTTGCGGCTGGCCGACGCGGGCGTTTCCCTGGAATCGTGCGGCCGCGGGATTCCGGTCCGCGCTCCCGAATACATTCGTCGGGCTCGAGCCGACCTGGTCATCGAGGTCACGCCGTTGCGGATCGCTCCCCGCCAGGTCGCCTTCGATCATGTCCTCGCGGCGCTTCGGACCGGCAAGCACGTGATCACCGCGAACAAGGGCCCGGTCGTCTACCACTATCGTCAGCTGCGGGATCTCGCGCGCAGGAATCGCGTGGGATTCCGATACGAAGGGACCGTGATGGACGGGGCGCCGGTGTTCAACCTGTTCCAGGAGGCGCTCCGCGGCGCGCGGATCGAATCCTTCGAGGGGATCCTGAACAGCACGACGAACCTCGTCCTCTCAGAGATCGAAGCCGGCCACTCGTATGCGGACGGCGTCGAGGCGGCGCGACGGATCGGGTTCCTCGAGACGGACCCGTCGATGGACCTCGACGGATGGGATGCGACCGTCAAAGCATGTCTCCTGGCGAATGTCCTGATGGACGGACATGTCCGGCCCGAACGCGTGCCTCGACAGGGAGTTTCCTCCTTGGCCCCGGAAGCTGTTCGGGATGCATTGATGGAGGGCAAGCGCTTGAAACAAATCGCGCGCGGATGGCGGGATGGGCGAACCGTGACAGCGTCCGTGTCGATCGAGGAAGTCGGCCCGGATCATCCGCTGTACTCGGTGAACGGGACCTCGAGTTCCCTCCTCGTCCGGACCAACATGTTGAAAGAATTCCAGATCATCGAGCGCGATCCGGCCTTGCGGCAGACCGCGTTCGCCGTCTACTCGGACTTGATCGCGATCCACGAAGGCCGCCTGTCTCCGTGAGCACGCTTATATCGCGCGGACCGGATGGGCCGCCGATGCGGGTCGTCCTCGGAGGGACGTTCGACATCCTGCACAAGGGCCACGAGGCGCTGCTGCGCGCCGCGTTCGAGGGCCGTCCCGAGCAGGTGTTGATCGGCCTGACGACGGACCGGTTCGCTCGCGAGTCGCGGCCGCGCGTGAATCCGTACGCCATCCGCCAGCGGAACCTGAAACGCTTCCTCGCGGCTCGGAAATGGCGTCCCTCGCGAATCGAGCCCATCGACGATGCGTACGGCCCCGCGGACGACCTCCCCGACCTCGACGTGATCGTCGTCTCGGCGGAGCGGTACCCGGTAGCGGTCGCCCTGAACGAAGCGAGGGCCGCGAAAGGCTTGCGTCCCCTCGAGATCCGCGCGGTGCCGATGGTCCTCGCCCAGGACGGTCTGCCGATCGCCTCTCGGCGGATCCGGTCCGGGGTCATCGACCGCAACGGCCGGCGCCTGACCCCGCTGCGCGTGGGCGTCGGGACGGACAATCCGGTCAAGGTCCGCGCGGTGCGGCGGGTCATGGCGTCGCTCTCCCTCCGCGCTCGGGTGCGGGGCGTGCGCGTCCGGACCGAGGTCCCGGAGCAGCCGGTCGGTGATGAGGCCCTGCAAGGCGCCATGAACCGAGCGAAAGCGGCGATCGGCACCGGCGATTTCGGGGTCGGGATCGAGGCGGGGCTCGTGTGGTCCTCGCTGATCTCGGACTATTTCGATGTGCAATACGCGGCGATCGTCGACCGTGCAGGCCAGACCACGGTCGGCCACGGACCCGGATTCACCTATCCCCCGCGTGTGCTCGAGAGCGTGAAGGCCGGGAGGTCCGTCGGTGATGCGATGGCCCGTGTAACTGGCATCCACGGCATCGGCTCGAAAGAAGGCGCGATCGGCTACCTGACGGAGCGTCGGCTCGATCGGGACGCGCTCACGGAATCCGCCGTGCTGATGGCGATGGTCCCGCGGATTCGGCGGGAGCTGTACACCCGAGGCGCCCCCCACCGCTAGGCCATGTACATCGGCTGGACGGCGCAGCGGCCGCACCAGATTGCGTTGAAGACGACGATGTTGTCCGCGCGGCCCTCCGCGGCCCACCCGCTGACGAATCGGTTCGCCCTCGTGTGGTCCGGGCACACCCCGGCACCGCAGAACCGGCAAATCGCACGCGCGTTCTTCTCGCAATAATAGCAGATCATGACCTCGGTATGCGGGCCCGGGCGGAATAGGCTTTGGACCGCGCAAACTTTTTAGTCGCGCCACCGTTCGGTGCAGCGAGGCTTCTTCTCCATGCCGGCCAAGATCGCGATCAACGGATACGGGACGATCGGGAAGCGCGTCGCCGACGCGGTCGCCGCACAGGACGATATGCGCCTCGCCGGCGTCGCGAAGACGAAGCCCGATTTCGAGGCGAAGCTGGCGGTCCGGAAAGGTTACGCGGTGTACGCCGCGAACAAAGAATCATTGGCGAAGTTCGAGAAGGCCGGCGTCAAAGCCGCGGGTATCCTCGACGAACTCGTCCGAGAAGCGGATCTCGTCGTCGATTGCACGCCGGAGGACAGCGGGTACAAGCCTCTCTACGAAAAGGCGGGCGTGAAGGCGATCTGGCAAGGCGGCGAGGAGCACTCGCTGACGAACCTGTCCTTCAACGCGGCCGCGAATTATGCGGACTGCCTTGGCGCGCCGTTCGTGCGCGTGCCCTCGTGCAACACGACGGGGCTCATCCGGACGCTCTACCCGCTCGATGCCCACGTGGGCGTGGAGAAGGTGCTCGCGGTCATGGTGCGCCGAGCGACGGACCCAGGCGATTCGAAGAAAGGTCCCATCAACGCGATCGAGCCGGAGCTCGAAATGCCGAGCCACCATGGCCCGGACGTACAGAGCGTCCTGCCGGACCTCGACATTCATACGATCGCGGTCAAGGTGCCCACGACGATTATGCACCTGCACACGCTGGCCGTTGACCTGAAGAAGTCCGCGGACGCGACGCAGATTCTCGACGTATGGAAGCGGTTCCCGCGGATCGCGCTCGTGTCCGGTGGGGATGGTGTCAAGTCCACGGCCCAGATCATGGAGATGGCCCGCGACCTCTCGCGGAGCCGTTCCGACCTGTACGAGATCGCCGTTTGGCGGGATGGCGTGCACGTCGTCGACGGCAAACGCTTGTACTACTTCCAAGCGGTGCACCAGGAGTCGGATGTCGTGCCCGAGAACGTCGACGCGATTCGGGCGCTCCTCGAGCTCGAGAAAGACGGCCGGAAGAGCATGGAGAAGACGGATCGATCTCTCGGCATCGGCGTCGCGAAGTAGATCCGGCCCTCCACATCCGCGCGTCCGCGATCAGCTAATCCTTGCGCTCCAGGCGCTGAATCCGTTTTGCCGCCCGCCGAATCACACCCATGAGCGCATGGAATTCCCACTTGGTCGGGACCGCGCGGCCGACGATACGGCGGAACATGACTTGCGTGCGAGCTAGTTTGTGGGCCGGATAGTTCGTCGCCGCGAGCAACGACTTGAATGCCTCGTGGAGTTTTTCTTTCTCCATGCCGGACGCTTCTCGCTTCCCGTGCTTCATGGCCCCAGTCGCCATCAGCTCGTACAGCAGGATCGTCACCGCGTGTGATAGGTTTAGGATTGGGTAGTCCGAGGAGGCGGGAATCGTCACCAATAGGTCGCATCGCCGTAGTTCCCCGTCGAGGAGACCGAAGTCTTCCCGACCGAACAAGAGGGCGACCAGTCCGTCCATCTTTGCGACCCGCGTCGCAAAGTCACGAGGAGTCACGGAGATCCGAGCGAAACGCTTCTCGCTCTCGGTGTCGACGCCGGACGTTCCGATGATGAGGTCCGTTTCCTTCAACGCGGTCTCGAGGTCGCCGACCGTACGGGCGGCGTCGAGGATGTCGACGCCGCGCATCGCCCGTTGCCGCGCCTCCGCTCCCAGACGGCAAGGTTTCACCAGCACGAGCTCCTTGACGCCGAAGTTCTTCATGGCCCGCGCGACGGCGCCGACATTCCCCTCGTTCTTTGGCTCCACGAGGACGACGCGGATGGTCGGCACACCGCGCTCGATATATTGTGAAGAAGATATTCCTTGGCATGCGGGTCGCCCTCAAGATCGCTTATGACGGTCGCGCGTTCTATGGGCACCAGCGACAGCCCGACCGGCGGACCGTCGAGGGGGAGTGTCTGGCCGCGCTGCGAGCCGGGCAGATCGTCCGAGACCCACACGAATCGTTCTTTCGCAGCGCGAGCCGAACAGACCGCGGGGTGAGCGCAGTGGGAAATGTAATCGCGTTCAACACAAACCTGGCGCCCGAAGCCGTGGTGGGAGCCTTCAACGATCGATCCCGGGATGTGTGGGCGTGGGCCGCCGCGGCCGTACCCGCCTCGTTTCATCCGCGGCATGCGTTGCAGCGCTGGTATCGCTACCATATTCTTGACGACCTTCCGCTCCCCGCCTTGCGAAGGGCGGGCTCGTTGTTCGTCGGGGAGCACGACTTTCGATCCTTCACCTCGGATCCGCTGAAAACTGCGCTGACGATCGACGAGATTTCGGTGACGCGCTCGGCGCCCGTCATCCTCTTCGACATCCGCGCGAGGACGTTTCGACGTAGCATGGTACGACGAATCGTTGCCGCGGCAATCCGTCATGCAAATGGGGAGTCCTCAGAAGCAGAACTCCAAGCCGCGTTGGGCGGTTCGCGACAGGACTTCGGGATCGTCCGTCCCGAGCCGCTTTTTCTGATGGACGTTTGCTATCCGTTTTCCATGGATGTCATCCTAAAGCACAGAGTCCGGGATGACTGGCTGTCAATCGGACGTGACGCGGAACTCCGCGTCCGGCTCATCGAAGCGTGGCATCGTGCCGCCTTTGGTGAGTCGTAATGGGTTCATCGCCGCCCGAGAAGGCTCCCACAGCAGACCCGTCCTTTGCAGATTTTTAGGTGCAGGAGGTGCAGGTATTGTCCGGAATGCCCCAGTAGGACGCAGTTCGAACCGCTTGGACAACGCTCGGAAAAACGTATTTATACAGAGCGCCCCCTTCGCGTCGATTAAGGTTTTCTTGGGGAGAGGTGGATCACAATGGGGCTAAAGTTACTGCGCTCGCCTGGTCTGCGCGCAATTGCGATCGTCTTTGTCTTGCTTGGTTCCGCGTTTATCTTCGCGGCACAGACGGTCGCCGCCCAGGGCGAGCGAACGGAACTCGTCATCGGATTGCAGAACGACATGACGACCCTCAACTACTTCAATCCTGACACAAACACGGTGTGGAATGCATATCAGGTCGAATGGGGCTTCGAAGGATTGTTTTCCAGTACTCCTGATAATATCGTCTTCCCCGTCCTGGCGAATCCCGCGAAGGGAACGAGCGGGCCGGGTTATACGTTCATCGTGGCGCCGCCTGCCGCCCAACCGGTGGTCGATGTCTACATCCGACCCGGCGTCACCTTCCACGACGGTCAGCCGATGACCGTCGACGACGTGGTGTTTAGTTATCAAGTTCTCGAGTGGTCGACCTATCAGACGTACATCGGGACTGCGCTCTGGTGGGACGCCCCGAAGTTTGCTCACTGGACCGGAGGCGCAGCCAAGTCCCACGTGGGGGTGGCGGTGTCGCCGGCGGCGGCCGATGCAGTCCGCTTCACGTTGTCAAAATCGTACGCGCTGTTCTTCCTCGCGACGCTGCAGGTCCCGATTATTCCGAAGCACATTTGGACGACCCACATCAACCCGTCCCCTCAACTGAACCTGACCTCTCTGACCCCGATTGCCGACAGCGCGGACAAGTCGGCGGATTTCTCTTTCGGCAGCCGGGCGAACGAGATCAATTCGGTCATGGGCA